>Ga0099364_10000085_pt1 | contig 147624 bp, 141 predicted proteins | sample TergutTh196P3_FD_73070 | JGI IMG/M metagenome (GOLD analysis project Ga0099364, IMG submission 73070) | Microcerotermes parvus P3 segment gut microbial communities from Pointe-Noire, Republic of the Congo - Th196 P3 | ecosystem: Host-associated > Arthropoda: Insects > Digestive system > Gut ... | reverse complement strand
ATTCAAGCTGTTGTATCAGAAACTGGAGTTGATTTACTTTAATACAATAACATAATAATTACCAACACGAAAGAGAGATAAGGGGTCGTTACCTTATCTCTCTTCTTTTATATTGATAGCGTAGCTATTACTTTAAGTTCTGTTAAAAAGACTCATTGAAGGAGTATGGCAGTAGCTCTTTGAGTTTATGTTCTGTGATAATTCCATCTTCTAGTCCGTAAACTATTATTTGAGGAGCAAAGCTGTTCATATATTGCCTACATACTCCGCAGGGCGTGCAAGTAACCAGCTCATCTACGCCTCCGACAACGGCGATTTTGTCAAATTCTCTATGTCCTTCCGATACTGCTTTTATAATGGCGCATCTTTCGGCGCATATGTTAGTGACCCCTATCCCTGAGGGGTCTTCTATATTACAGCCTAAATAGACATCCCCGCTTTTTGTCAATAGAGCCGCACCCACTTTGAATCCTGATATTTCAGGAAAGGCAAACTCCCGCGCCTCTTTTGCCAGTTCGATTAATTGTATATTATCTATCATTAAATTCCTCCCATCTATTCTTTACCAAATGGCATTGGTAATAATGCTGCCAAAGAATAACTCACATATCGACCGTCTCCCCTGGCACTGAGGACTTCCATATCAGGAGAAAATTCCATGAGCATTTGTCGGCAGGCTCCACATGGGAATCTATATGTATTGCTATTTTCAGCAACTATGGCGATTCTCAAAAAGTCTCGTCTTCCTGCGGAAACAGCTCCAGCTATTGCCGCTGTTTCAGCACAAATTGTAGCACCAATTGTCGTATTTTCAATATTGCATCCTTGGTAGACAGTGCCATCGGTACATTCAACCGCCGCTCCCACTTTTACTCTGGAATATGGCGAATATGAATTCTCCATAGCCTCCGCCGCAAGTTCAATAAGTTTCCTGTCAGTCATAACAGCCTCCATTTTGGTAGTGTTTATAACAAAGGTCATTATACCTCACTTATTGGGATGAGTAAAGTAGAAACAGAAAGAAACTGAGGTTGACGATATATCAATATTATGATAATATACTGATATATAATTTTGGAGGTGTTCTCATGGCAACTATTAGACCAAGTTCGGATCTTCGTAACAAATATAATGAAATATCGGAATTTGTAAAAAAATACGATGAACCAGTCTTTATCACTAAAAATGGAATCGGTGATTTAGTAGTTTTGTCAAATGCGCAATATGAACGATTATTAGGCAAAAATGAGCTACGAAATCTATTGGAAGAAGGCTTCACTGCTATGGAAAATGGGAAACACCGTACAGCTGAAGAAGTGTTTGATGCAATTGAAATCAGAGGATATATACGAATCGTATAATAAACAACAATGTTTATGTATAAAGTAGTTTGAACAAATCGTTACTAACAAGGCAAGTCAACAACAAATATTAAAATAAAAAGTTGCACAGACTGGCATATTATGGTAGTATACAGACTTAATCGACAGGAAAAGAGATGAATCATATGAAAGTTGCTGTGCTTGGCTTTGGGGTTGTCGGATCTGGAACAGTGGAAGTGCTGGATAAGAACTCAGACAAAATATCAAATAACGCTGGACAAGACATTCAAGTAAAGCGTATATTAGATATTAGGGAGTTTCCAAACAGCATATATAAAGACCTCTTTGCAAAGGATTTCGAAGAAATTATAAACGACAATGAAATATCATTGGTTGTCGAAACCATTGGTGGAATTGGCATCGCCTATGAATATACTAGACGCTGCTTGGAATCTGGCAAAAGTGTAGTGACATCAAACAAAGAGCTGGTGGCTACCCATGGATACGAGCTCTTGAAGCTTGCCGAAGAAAAAGGGGTCAGTTATCTCTTTGAAGCCAGTGTTGGTGGCGGTATTCCCATTATTAGACCGATGACCCAATGCGTCGCTGCCAATCAAATAACAGAGATATATGGTATCCTCAACGGAACCACCAATTATATATTGACTGAAATGGGAAAAAATGGAGTCGATTTTTCCCTTGCCCTTGAAGATGCTCAAAAGAAAGGCTATGCAGAAGCCGACCCCACAGCAGATATAGATGGTCATGATGCCTGTAGAAAAATTTGCATTCTTTCATCACTCGCTTTTGGAAGGCAAGTCAATTGGGAAAGCGTTCCCACAGAGGGAATCAGCACTGTCACCATCAACGATTTGCGATTCGCCGATGATTTAGGTTGCAAAATTAAACTTTTGGTTCGAGCTCGGATAGTCGGCGACAAAATATCAGTTTATGTGGCACCCCATCTTGTGAGCCACGAAAACCTCTTGTCTGGAATCGATGGGGTTATGAACGGTGTCGTAATCAGAGGAAATATGGTTGGCGATTTATTGTTTTATGGAGCTGGTGCTGGAAAAATGCCCACAGCTAGTGCCATCGTTGCCGATATAATCGATGTGGCAAAACACGAAAACTCACCCAAGCAGCATAAATGGGAAAAAGGCGACACAGGCAACATGACAGATTCCACCCAATTGGAATCTGCTTGGTACATTAGAACAGATGCCGACCGTAGAACAATCGCCAATGAATTTGGTGAAGTGATATTCGCTCAAGAGCTTGGCTCCCAAACAGCTTTTAAAACTGTGAATATGAGCGGGAGAAAGGTTCGCGACATCTTAGGACGCGGTATCCCAGCCTTATCTCTCTTTAGAGTCTTGGGAGATTATTAACACTCCGTCAATATATACACTTAAAATGCACTAACAACACAAAATATATAGCATTCTAACCCCAGGAGGATAGCAAATATGGCTTTAATAGTAATGAAATTCGGCGGTTCATCCGTAGCAGACTCAGAGCGTATGGAACGGGTGGCATGGATAATCGCAGAAAAGTTCACCGAGGGCAACGATGTGGTTGTAGTGCTTTCAGCACAAGGAGATACAACGGACATCCTCATTGAAAAAGCTAATGAAATCAACCCGAACCCTTCCAAGAGAGAAATGGATGTCCTGTTGTCAACTGGTGAGCAGGTTTCAATTGCTCTGATGGCAATGACTTTGGAAAAAATCGGACTCCCAGTTGTCTCGTTGACCGGTTGGCAGATTGGCTTGCAAACCACCACCGATTACGGCAGTGCCAGAGTCGAGCGAATCGCCACCGAACGTATCAAAACCGAACTGGATCGTCGGAGAATCGTACTCATCGCAGGATTCCAAGGCATAAATAGATACGATGATATAACCACACTGGGTAGAGGCGGTTCCGATACAACGGCAGTTTCCGTTGCGGTTACCCTCAATGCAGACTTATGTCAGATATACACCGATGTGGAAGGCATATTCACCAGCGACCCCCGCAAAGTTCCCACAGCATTTAAGCTTGATGAGATAACATATGATGAAATGCTTGAGCTTGCCTCCTTAGGTGCTCAGGTATTGCACAATCGCTCGGTTGAAATCGCAAAACGCTATGGCGTTAATTTAGAAGTCCTTTCGAGCTTCGAGAGAAAGCCCGGAACAATTGTCAAGGAGGTAACAAAAGTGGAACATTCAAAAATCAGCGGCGTAGCCAGGGATACCAATATCGCTCGAATTGCACTCATGGGATTAAAGGATGAACCTGGTATTGCTTTTAAAGTCTTTCGTACATTGGCAAATGCAAGCATCAACGTTGATATAATCCTTCAATCAATAGGTCGAGACGATACCAAAGATATAAGCTTCACTGTTGCCCTTGGCGATATGGCTGCTGCTCAGTCGGTTCTTGAAGAAAATAAAGAGTCCCTCGGATTTACTGATCTCAGCGTCGATGATAATATTGCAAAAGTTAGCATCGTGGGAGCGGGAATGATGACAGCACCAGGTGTTGCTGCTCAAATGTTTGAAGCTCTATATGGGGCTAAAATTAATATCGACATGATTTCCACCAGCGAAATCAAAATCTCTGTCCTCGTGGAAAAAAAGGATGCAGAGCGCGCTGTGTCCGCCATCCATGCCCAGTTTTTCGGGGCTTGAGGCTATCCCCAATAAAGAAAGAAGCCCGAAAGGGCTTCTTTTTATTTAGCATACAATATATTATTAATTTAAAAGAACGATTAACCATACTCATATAAAGGAGAAATTTATGAATTATTCAGATGATGTAATAAGATATGATGAACAGGCTATACTTTGTCTGCGTTCACTATATAGCCGATATGGATACGAACCCTATAGGATGAGCAGATTCGAAGAATACGGATTATATGCTGATAACAAAGCTTTTTTATCCTCGGGTGATGTAATTACTTTCACAGGAACCAGCGGGAAACTGATGGCTCTTCGTCCAGATGTTACATTATCCATTGTCAAACAAACAATTGATGATGGTACCACTAAAAAGCTTTATTATGACGAAACCATATACAGACCCGAAGGCGGTGAGTTTAAAGAGCAGATGCAAGTAGGCTTAGAATTCATTGGTGACATCGATGTATCAGCAATGGGCGAAGTACTGATGCTGGCAAGGCAGAGCTTAAAGGAACTAAGTAATCAAAGCAGGTTGGAAATATCCCATATGGGATTTTTGAGCGGGCTATTGCAAAATGCGAATCTTAATTCCCAGCAAAGTAGCAGACTTCTGCAAAGCGTCAGCGAAAAGAATATACCTGAAATAAATGCTCTGTTCGATGAATATGACATCGATAACGAATGCCGTGAAAAGCTTGCCACATTGGTCATGCTTTATGGTTCATTTGACGAAACCATCGATACCCTGCGAGAAATTAGTATAAATGAGGAAACCGAGTCTGCTCTGCTTGAACTTGAAGAAGTTTATGAAGTTTTAAAGGGTTTAGATGCACACGAAAATGTGAACCTTGATTTCACCATTGTCAACGATTTGAATTATTACAGCGGAATCATTTTTCAAGGTTTCATTGAGGGTATACCAAAAAAGGTTTTGTCTGGTGGGCGTTATGACGAGCTTCTCCGTAGATTCGGCAAACAAGCTGGAGCAGTTGGTTTTGCAGTTTATCTAGACCTACTGGAGCAACAATATATCCAATATGGCAAAGCCGATGCTGATATGCCGACTGTTTCAAATGACATGATAAACATCGCTTTACCAAAGGGAAGACTCGGAGAAGACGCATACGCTGTTTTTGAATCCTCTGGTTATGGCTGCCCTGGCATGAGCGAAGAGAGCCGTCGCCTGGTATTTGAAAACCCGGAAAATGGAGTACGCTTCTTTTGGGTGAAGCCCTCCGATGTATCTATATATGTGGAGCGTGGTGTAGCAGACATCGGTGTTGTGGGAAAGGATATTTTATTAGAGCTGGCCTCTGATGTGTACGAACTTTTGGATTTAGACATGGGGAAATGCCGCATATGCGTCGCAGCTGAAAAGGGTTATATCGATAAGCAAGACCGCACATTAAAAGTAGCAACGAAATTCCCCAACATATCAAGAAACTATTACGAAAGTCTGGGAAGAGATATAGATATAATAACACTAAACGGCTCCATAGAGCTGGCTCCCCTCTTGGGTCTTTCCGATGTAATCGTTGACATCGTGGAAACAGGCACAACCCTTAGGGAAAACAACCTTGAGGCAATGGTTACCATAACAGATATAAGCGCAAGGCTTATCTCAAACAAAGCCAGCTACAAATTCAAACACGAAGCAATCAGCACAATGTGTGATAAAATTCAAAGGGGATAGATATAATATGATTAAAATAATCAAAGCATCAGATTTCGACGCAATTCGTCCTGTAAGGGGTGAAACTCCTGTTGAGGTCGTCGAATCTGTTAGAAATATTATTAAAGATATCATCGAACGTGGCGATGCTGCTGTATGTGAATACACGGAGAGATTCGATGGTTGCCGCTTGGAATCATTTGAGGTCAGCGGAGCAGAAATAGACGCTGCCATGGACATGGTAGAACCGGTGTTCTTGGCAGTCATGGAGAGGGCGGCGGAAAACATCGAGGAATTTCATCGCTCACAAATCCGCCAAGGTTATACTATAACTCCTGGTGATGGAATTGTAATGGGGCAGCGTATACTCCCCATCAGCTGCGCAGGGTTATACATTCCGGGTGGAACGGCGGCATACCCCTCCACCGTATTGATGAATTGTATACCGGCAAAGCTAGCTGGAGTCGGACAAATAATATTAGCCACGCCTCCAAAGGCAGATGGCAGCATTGATGCAGGAATTCTCGTCGCAGCGAAAATCGCCGGAGCTGATAAGATATATAAAATGGGTGGAGCACAAGCTATTGCTGCCATGGCATATGGCACTGCAAGCGTTCCACGAGTAGACAAGATAACGGGACCTGGCAACGCATATGTTGCCGAGGCAAAGCGGCAAGTTTTCGGAGTGGTGGGCATCGACATGATAGCGGGACCCAGCGATATACTAGTCATCGCCGATGACAAAGCAGACCCTTCCCATGTGGCAGCAGATATGCTATCCCAATGCGAGCATGGTGAGGATTCCTCTGCTATTTTGATTACTGACAGCGTAGATTTGGCATCAAGCGTATCTGCCGAAATAGAAAAGCAGCTCATGTTTCTTCCCAGAGAGGAAATAGCAAGAGCCTCCATTGACGAGCAAGGCAAAATCATAATTGTCGATTCCATTGATAAAGCTTTTGAAATATCAAACGAGCTGGCACCGGAGCATCTTGAAATTTTCCTTGATGAGCCTTTTTCTTATCTAGACAAAGTTACAAATGCTGGTTCTGTTTTCCTTGGCAGAAACACTCCTGAAGCCGTTGGCGATTACTACGCCGGTCCCAACCACACCATCCCCACTTATGGCACCGCTTGGTTTTCCAGCCCCTTATCAGTAGATGATTTTATAAAAAAATCCTCCTTCACATATTACACAAAAGAGGCTTTGGAAAAAGCCAGCAGTGATATTATAGCTTTCGCCCAAAACGAAAGCTTCGAAGCCCACGCAAATTCAGTAGCAATACGGCATCGAAGCGAAGATTAGATATTTTCAACCCAGCGGTATCTATGTATTTTTGTATAGATACCGCTGGGTTGAAGTTTTTAGTCTTTCATTCATTCACAATTACACCAACAAAGCATTAACGCCGCTACGCCTTAGTATTACTGGCTTTTTTCTTGATAAAATAGAATTTAAGTGATATTTTTCATATCAAATGCATAAAGATTATTATTTTCAACCCAGCGGTATCTATGTATTTTTGTATAGATACCGCTGGGTTGAAGTTCGTATACACTATTACTTGACGACCTCTTTGAGCCGGCTTGAAAATAATGTTGAAATAAATGTATAACCAACCGCTTTGATGTGGTATAATCATTTTGGTCTATTGACAAATATGGTAGAATGATTATGCCGCATTGATTTATGACTTTTTTCCATGGCGACATTGCTACGAAGATAATATAAATAAGGTGAAATTATGAGCAGATTTTTGTCCCAGCGGCTTTTATCTCTAGATGCCTATGTGCCTGGTGAGCAGCCGACCGATATGGAATTTATAAAATTAAACACAAATGAATCCCCTTATCCACCGCCCCCAGGGGTTGTTTCTGCAATAAATGCGGAAGAAATTGAAAAGCTTCGCCTATATCCCAGTCCCGATGGGAATATATTGATTGATAAACTGGCGAAGTTTTATGGAGTAAATACCGATAATATAATTATTGGCAATGGTTCTGACGAACTGCTTGCATTTGCTTTCCTTGCTTTTTGCGATAAAACTCGTCATATTTGCTTCCCTGATATAACATATGGTTTCTATCCTGTTTATGCAGAGCTTTATGACCTGCCCTATGAGCAAATCCCACTAAAAGAGGATTTCACCATTGGGGTTTCCGATTATTTCGGTGTTGGGAAAAATATCATTATTGCAAACCCAAACGCTCCCACAGGGATAGCACTAAAGCTCATCGAAATAGAATCCATATTAAAAACAAATCCAGACCATGTTGTCTTAATCGATGAAGCCTATGTGGACTTTGGTGCAGATTCTGCGATACCCCTCATCAAAAAATATGACAATCTCATCGTTATGCACACCTATTCCAAAGCCCGCTCCATGGCTGGTGCTCGTCTTGCATATGCCATAGCATCTGCAGCCCTCATTGAAGACTTAAATAGAATGAAATACTCATTTAATCCATATAATGTAAATCGCCTAACGCAAGTGGCTGGAATCGCCGCTTTGGATAATGATGATTATTATAAAGAAAAGCAAAGGGAAATAATCGAAACTCGTGAAGATGCAAAATCCCGCCTTAGAGATTTGGGTTTTATAATGACAGATTCCATGGCAAACTTTTTGTTCACAATGCACCCCGATGTGAGCGGTGCGGACTTGTATGCAGCACTAAGATCTCGTGGTATTTTAGTGCGTCATTGGAACAAAGCTCGGATTTCCGACTACCTCCGCATCACCGTTGGCACAAAGGAACAAATGGATTTGCTAATAGCTGCAATGTCTGATATTTTAAGCCAAACACATAAGTAGGATACATTGGAAAGGTGCATAATAATGAGAACTGCAAATATTTCACGAAAAACAGCCGAAACCGATATTCAATTGTCCTTAAACCTTGATGGAACTGGGCAATATAAAATCGACAGCGGAGTCGGGTTTTTCGATCATATGCTAGAGCTTTTTTCCCGCCACGGGAGATTCGACTTGGAAGTAAAATGCAAGGGCGATACCCAAGTGGACGGTCACCATACAATAGAAGATATAGGCATATGCCTTGGGAATGCTTTTTCCCAGGCATTGGGTGATGCTCGGGGTATATTTAGATATAGCGATATTACCCTACCAATGGATGAAGCTCTGGTTTTGTGTGCAATTGACATTTCAGGGCGAGCCCATTTAAGCTTTGATGTTACACTCCCCGACAATAATATCGGGGCAATGGATACCGAGCTTTTAAAGGAATTTCTAGTGGCCTTTACCAGAAACGCCGGAATAACCATGCATATGAAAATGCTGGACGGTACCAACACACATCACATTATAGAGGCTTGTTTCAAAGCCCTCGCCCGCTCCCTTAGGTCGGCTGTAAAAATCGATGAAGAAACAAAAGATGAAATACCTTCCACAAAAGGTAGTTTAATGGAGTAGAGTGTAGTTATGATTATTTACCCTGCTATCGATTTATATGAAGGCAAGGTCGTTCGCTTGTCTCGGGGCGATTACAACGAAATGACCATCTACAGCGAAGACCCGTCGGCAATGGCTTTGGAGTTTAAAAAAGCTGGAGCAACCCATATCCATATTGTTGACCTGGAGGGTGCTCGAGATGGGAAGCCAGCCAATTTCGATGTGATAAAGAGTATAATTTCCGAATCTGGTCTTCGCGCTCAGGTTGGTGGCGGGATACGTAGCAAGGAAATCGTTGAGGCTTATCTAAACATAGGAGTAAATCGTGTAATCCTTGGCACAGCTGCGGTTTCGACTCCAGGATTCATGGCGGAAATGATTAATTTTCACGGCAGCGCAATTGCGGTATCTGCCGATATCAAAGACGGCTATGTTGCCATAAACGGTTGGTTGGAGTTATCCGACAAAACCATACTGGATTTTTGCAAAGAAATAGAGTCTGTGGGAGTGCAGACTCTCATTTGCACCGACATTTCAAAAGACGGCTTGCTCAGTGGAACTAATATTGAACTTTATAAGACCCTCAGGGAGAGCTTGTCCATAGGCATCATCGCTTCCGGTGGTATCACTGATATTGATGAAATTCGAGTTTTGTCGGAGCTTAATATTGATGGTGCTATATTGGGTAGAGCAATCTATACAGGCAGCATCAAACTGGACGAGGCGATAGAAACCCTTGCAAAATAGCATATGATTCCGTGATAACATACTATTCCGTGAGTGAGAAAGGATATAAATAAATGAGTGTGAAAAGAATTATTCCTTGCCTTGATGTGAAAGACGGTCGTGTCGTAAAAGGCATTAATTTTGAAGGCTTAACTGACGTTGCATCCCCAATAGATTTGGCGAAATTATATTGTGATGACGGAGCGGACGAGCTTTGTTTTTATGATATTACAGCTTCAACTGAAGGTCGGCTACTTTTCTTGGATGTCCTAAAAGAAGTGGTGCAATATGTTACCATTCCCCTGACTGTGGGAGGGGGGATAAGCACCCTTGACGACATCGCCACCATATTGGAATGTGGAGCTGATAAAGTTAGCATAAATTCCGGAGCTATAAAAAACCCCGATTTCATCGCCGATGCAGCACAAAAATATGGTAGCGAGCGAATCGTCATGGCGGTGGATGTTAAACGCGTGGATGGTGCATTTCGGATTTTCACAGGTGCTGGTTTGGTGGATACCGGACTTGATGCCATTGATTGGATTAAGCGCGGCGAAGCAACTGGTGCTGGCGAGCTTGTACTAAATAGCATTGACACAGATGGTGTAAAGGGTGGTTTCGACTTGCCCTTGCTCCAAGCTGTTTCCGCTGTCGTTTCCCTCCCGATAATCGCATCTGGTGGAGCAGGGAGCATCGATGATTTTATCACTCTATTTGAAACAATACCAAGCATCGATGCTGGTCTTGCAGCTTCAGTTTTCCATTATGGTGAAGTCTCCATTAAAGATTTAAAGAAAACGTTGAATGATAAGAGTATTGAGGTGATTTTATGACAAAAAAGGCACTTGTAGTAGAAGATGACAGCAATATAGCTGAGCTACTTCGGCTATATCTTGAAAAAGATGGTTTTACAGTATCAATAGCAGACAATGGTGCAGCTGGTGTTGCTGCATTTGAGAGCTTTGACCCTGATATAGTTTTACTTGATATTATGCTTCCCATACTCGATGGCTGGGGTGTATGCAAGGAAATCCGAACAGTTTCAAGTGTTCCCATCATCATTCTCACCGCAAAGGGTGAAACCATCGACAAGGTTTCCGGATTGGAAATGGGTGCCGATGATTATTTGGTCAAGCCTTTTGAAGTGGGCGAACTCATCGCTCGCGTTCATGCCGTAATGCGAAGATACGACCCCAGCGAGGAAGAAAATAGCAAACGCCTGGTTTTTGAGAACCTGATAATCGACATGGATTCCTTTGAATTGCTTGTCCACGGAAAGCGAGTCGAAGCTCCTCCAAAGGAAATGGAGCTATTATTCCACTTGGCTTCTTCTCCCAATAGGGTATACACCCGGAACATCCTCCTAGACGAAGTATGGGGTTTTGATTATTTCGGCGATTCTCGTACTGTGGATGTTCACATAAAGCGTTTACGCGAAAAATTGGAAAATGTAAGCGAAACCTGGTCTTTGAAAACAGTTTGGGGCGTTGGCTATAAGTTTGAACTTTTGGATGGACGACAAGGTGTATGAAACACAGTATATATATCCGGAATTTTCTTGCCACTGCGCTCATCGTTCTCATCAGTTTTTCCTTACTGGGTGGTATATCCACTGCATGGAATTACAGACGGTCACTAAACGATAGGCGAGCTTCCATGGTCTCCACCATTCACGAAACAGCCAGATATGTGGCAACAGAGCATTTGTTCTACGGAACCAAACTCGATGATTTGAATCTGAGTATGTGGCTTGCTATTATTTCCAATATCTCAGGTTTCGACTTGCTTCTCACCGACTTGGATGGTGTTGTCACAGCTTGCTCCGACAGCGATTTTCGTCATTTGGGAAAATCCGTGCCAGAGTCATCCCTCACCTCCTCCATAGCAGGCAATGTCACCATGACTTTGTCTACCCTTGGGGAAATTTACTCAGAACGCAGACAAGTAACGGGGATTCCTCTTTCTGTATCTATAAATAATGAAATCCATATTTTTGGCTATTTATTCGTCACTAGCGATTTGGCATCATTTAGATTGGCATGGCAGCAATTCACTAGCGTTTTTGTGATTATTGCTCTCAATGTTATGATACTTGCCTTTGTCATATCCTTTATAACCACAAAAAAACAAGCAGAACCCCTCGATGAAATGGCGAGTGCTGCGCGTCGATTTGCCCATGGAGAGTTTTCCGCCAGGGTGGACGATTACGACAGAACCGATGAAATCGGACAGCTTGCCCAAGCTTTTAATGCAATGGCAGATTCATTGGAAAGTGCCGAAGCTCTCAGGCGAGGCTTTATAGCAAATCTATCCCACGAGCTAAAAACGCCGATGACTGTAATTTCCGGATTTGCCGAGGGGCTTTTAGACGGCACCATTCCCTATGAAAATGCAGACAGATACCTGAGCATCATATCATCGGAAACCCGTCGCCTTTCTCGCCTAGTGGGCAGTATGCTCGATATATCTATGCTCCAGTCTGCCGATGTTTCCACTGTTCTTCGATACAGTTTTGACATATCGGAGCTGGTGCGGATTGCCTTATTGAGTTTTGAAAGTAAAATAGAAGATAAAAAGCTCCAAGTGGAAGCAGAGCTGCCCGAGGAGCCTGTTATGACCCGAGGTGACAAAGATGCAATCACCCAGGTTGTTTTCAACCTAATAGATAATGCAGTAAAATTTTCAGATACTGCTGGGAAGTTTAAGATTGAGCTCTGGAAGCAAGGAGATAGAGCATATATATCCTTTGAAAATAGCGGCGAAACAATACCAGCTGAAGAAATTCCGCATATTTTCGAGCGATTCCACAAAGCAGACAAATCTCGAAGCGCAGATCCCGACGGCGTCGGCTTGGGTCTGTATATCGTTAAAACGATACTGGACAATCATAACGAAGACGTTTATGTAACCAGCAACGATGGTGTTACCAGGTTCGTTTTCACATTAACTATAGCTTAGGAGGCTATATGAGCAGTAACACAAAAGGAGCAATAACTAAACAAAAAATATTAGTAACCGCTGCAGCGCTTTTTGCGGAAAAGGGTTACACAGAGACTACCATCCGCGAGCTTACAGAAGCAATCGGTTTGAAGAATCCAGCTTCCTTATATCATCATTTCCCATCGAAAAATGCCATCTTGGAGCAAATGCTGGATGATTATTCCGAAGGAAACATTAGTCTTTATGAAGAAAATACAATCCGTAGGATTTTAAGGGAATCTCCCAATATTGATGGTATATTGGCTTGTATGCAAACTGCCTTTCCCCCAGAGCATGCAGAGTACTATTTCAGCGTTCTTTGCGTGATACTTCAAGAGCAGCTTCGCAACCCCATCGCAAAGGAATATATGTGCATAAACATAGTTAAGCGCGCTGAATATAAGGTTTCGATTATTATATCTGTTTTAAAAGAGCTAGGTGTTATCCGTCCAGATACCGATGCCGATTATTGGATGAAAGTAACATCATGCCTTTCCCAGTCTTTTGCCACCCGCATGATGCTGGGAATCGGAGATAGTTCAGCTGATTTTGAAGGAATGGGAATGGCGGAGCTTTTAAGGCATACATATACTTTGATGCTGGAAACCTGTAGCATATGATTTGTGTCTGTTCAGGAGGGAAGTGGAAATCTCGCTTGGAATCATTGACAACATATGCATCTCAATTATATAATACTTTATGTTCCGTGAGTACATGGAAAAATGCGAGAGGTGAATATCAACTATGTTAAGCAATTTAGAAAAAACCATGGACAAAATCACAGCCCTTTGTAAGGGGCGGGGTTTTGTCTATTCAGGCAGTGAAATATATGGGGGGCTTGCAAACTCTTGGGATTATGGTCCCTTGGGTGTGGAAATGAAGAACAATGTTAAGCGAGCCTGGTGGCAAAAATTCATCCAGGAGAACCCATACAATGTCGGCCTTGACTCTTCTATCATAATGAACCCTCGCATTTGGGAAGCATCTGGACATGTTGCCACATTCAACGACCCCCTCATCGATTGCAAGGGTTGTAAAATGCGCCATCGTGCAGATAAGCTTGCAGAGCAGTGGAATAGAGAAAACGGTATCACTGATATAATAATAGAGTCCATGGACGAAGATGCCCTCATGGACTATATTAGAGATAAAGCTGTCACCTGCACCCATTGTGGGAAGTCGGACTTCACCGATATTAGAAAATTCAATCTCATGTTCAAAACATACCAAGGCGTTACCGAAGATACTGCGGCGCAGGTTTATTTGCGTCCTGAAACAGCCCAAGGGATTTTTGTGAATTTCAAAAATATCCAGAGAACCACACGCAGGAAAATCCCCTTTGGCGTAGGTCAGGTGGGAAAATCCTTCCGTAACGAAATCACTCCTGGTAACTTCATTTTCCGCACTCGAGAGTTCGAGCAATTGGAGCTGGAATTCTTTTGCGAGCCGGGAACGGATTTGGAATGGTTCGAGTATTGGCGAGCGTACTGCCGCGATTGGCTCCTCTCCCTCGGACTGCGAGAAGAGAATATGCGTATGCGAGACCATGAAAAAGAGGAATTGTCCCACTATTCCAATGCAACCACCGACTTTGAGTTCCTTTTCCCCTTTGGTTGGGGCGAGCTTTGGGGTGTTGCAGACCGCACAGATTTTGATCTCAAAGCCCATCAAGAGCATTCGGGAGAGAACTTGGAATACTTTGACCAGGATACTGGAGCTAAATATATCCCCTATGTCATCGAACCTGCCCTGGGGGTTGATCGGATGATGTTGGCTTTTCTCATCGACGCATACGATGAAGAAGTGGTTGATGCAGAAAAAAACGACATTCGCACAGTTTTACATTTGCATCCAGCACTGGCTCCGATAAAATGCGCTGTATTGCCATTGTCAAAGAAGCTATCTCCAGCTGCTGAAGAAATATATCACTCTCTTAGCAAGCATTTCATGGTGGATTTCGATGACAGCGGTTCCATTGGAAAGCGTTATAGGCGACAAGATGAGGTGGGAACTCCCTTCTGTATTACCTTTGATTTTGAATCGGAAAATGACAATTGCGTCACAGTAAGAGACAGAGATTCAATGGAGCAAGAACGAATCGCAATTAGCGATTTGGCTGCATATATATCCAATAAACTCATATTTTGAAAGGTGTATTATGGACAATGATTTAAGGGTTGTAGCCGATGGTATCCGTTTGGTTACACTTCAAACGTTTTCAAATCTTGGCTTTGGTCATATCGGCGGTGCCATGTCGATTGTTGAGACCTTAGCTGTACTTTACAGCGGTGAGCTTCGTTGCGACCCGCAAAAGCCAAAATGGGAAAATCGCGACAGATTGGTTATGTCAAAGGGCCACGCAGGACCTGCCCTTTATGCGACTTTGTGCCTACGTGGCTTTTTTCCAAAGGAAGTTTTGCTGGAGCTCAATCAGGGTGGGGGGAGTTTACCCAGCCATTGCGATATGCATAAAACACCTGGTGTTGACATGACAACTGGCTCTCTGGGTCAAGGCATGTCAACCGCAATAGGCTTGGCATTAGGTCTTCGCATGAACAACTCTGGCTCATATACTTACCTTATCTTGGGCGATGGCGAGTGCAACGAAGGACAGGTTTGGGAAGGTGCTATGTTCGCCGCCCACTACAAACTCAGTAACTTAATCGCTTTCGTTGACTGGAACAAACAACAACTGGATGGTTTCATCACCGAAGTCATCGATATGGGCGACTTCGCTGCCAAATTTGAATCCTTTGGCTGGCACACCCAAACGGTGGATGGACATGACCCAGGAGTAATTAAAGCTGCAATAGCAAGCGCAAAGGAAGAAACAAACAAACCCAGTGTCATCGTACTCGATACCATTAAAGGTTACGGTTGCGATTTTGCTGAGGGTCTTGCTGGCAACCACCATATGAACTTCACTGCCGAGCAAATGGAACAAGCGATTGAAACAGCTGCTAAAAAGCTGGAAGCTTCACGCGCCGCGGCAGGAAATACAGGGAGGGCATAAGCATGTTTACAGTTCACCAATGGATTAATCCAAGCCCTGTTTTGATGCGGGATGTTTATTGTGGAACCCTTATTGAACTGGCTATAGAAAACGAAAATATTGTTGCCCTTGATGCCGACTTAATTAGCTCTTCGGGGATGAAACCTTTTTTCTCCAGATTCCCTGATAGAGCAATCCAATGCGGCATTGCAGAGGCAAATATGATAGGCATTGCCGCAGGACTATCCGCTGTGGGAAAAATACCATTCGCCCATTCATTTGGTAGTTTTGCAACTAGGCGAGCCTGCGACCAAATTATGATATCCGCCGCATATGCAAAGCAGAATGTGAGAATCATAGGAACTGACCCAGGAATCACAGCAGCATACAATGGTGGAACCCATATGCCCTTTGAAGACATGGGTGTCATGAGGTCAATACCGGAAATCACTCTTATAGAGCCAACTGATCCTGTCATGCTTGACGATTTATTAAGACAGCTTGTCTTATTAAATGGTGTATTTTATGTCCGTATGGCAAGAAAGAACACAGAAGCGATATACGAAGAAGGCTCCACCTTTGAAATTGGAAGGGGCAATGTCATTTTCGAGGGTGACGATGTGACTATTATTTCCAGCGGTATAATGGTAGCGGAAGCTTTGAAAGCAGCTGCCATTTTAAAGGGAGACGGAATCAACGCAAAAGTGGTGGATATGTTCACATGGAAGCCCATCGATCGTGCGCTAATCGCAGACTGCGCCCGTAAAACAGGAGCCATTGTCACCGCCGAAAACCATAACATAGTCGGAGGTCTTGGCTCTGCAGTCGCCGAGGCTGTTTGCGCAACACATCCAGTTCCCATCGAAATGGTTGGTGTCAACGATAGGTTCGGTCAAGTGGGCACCGAGGAATTTCTCCGAGAAGAATACAACCTAACAGCCGATGCAATCGTGGACGCAACGGTCAGGGTAATAAATAGAAAATCATAAATGGAAATAAAAATATATGAACTCAGTTGAAATCAAACTGGAAGAGTTTCTAAAAAAATACCCCCGGGTGGCAATTGCGTTCTCCGGGGGTGTTGATTCATCATACCTGCTCTATGCTGCAAAAACTGTGGGCTGCGATGTGAATGCATATTTTATTAAGTCACAATTTCAACCGCAATTTGAGCTTGATGATGCTATATCCCTTGCCCAGTTTGTGGGAGTGCCACTGACCATTGGCACGCTTGATTCTTTGGCAGACTCGAATATATCTGCTAATCCCGCTGACCGTTGCTACTATTGTAAAAATGCTGTATTTTCTACAATATGGGAGCTTGCTAGAGCAGACGGTCATGTGGTGCTATTTGATGGTACAAATGCAGACGACGACGAGTCCGACAGAGCTGGAATGGTAGCACTTAGAGAGCTTAAAGTACTCTCGCCCCTTCGGGAATGTGGGCTCACAAAATCTGATATACGCCGCCTATCCAAGGAAGCAGGCTTGTTTACCCATGACAAGCCTTCATATGCCTGTCTTGCCACACGCATACCCACTGGGACTACCATCACGAATGAACTACTGGAAAAAACCGAAAGAGCCGAGGAACTGCTCCACAATATGGGCTTTTCCGATTTCCGTATCAGGTTAAATCTTCCCAATGATGCCAAACTTCAAATTCACGAAACCCAATGGTCTCGCGCCGCCCAAATGCGTGAAGAAATATATTCAGCTTTGAAAAAATATTATGATAATATATTATTGGATTTATTGCCAAGATAAAGCTTGTATGCAATGCATTTAAATGCGAATGCGCCGATTGGGAGCTTATTCAAACTTGCGGCGCGTCAGGGATGCCGCGCCCTACAGAAGCCGCGCCCTATGTATGGGTTTTCATTGCGGTGTTTTAATAACAAAAGCGGCGATGCCGCATAATCAGCATCATTGCAATGCATCAATGTTGTGCTACAAACTTTAGTCCCCTTCGTAGGGCGCGGCATCCTTGACGCGCCGCAAGGTATCTAACGCACCGTGGGCGGCGCGTTAAAGATGCCACGCCCTACAATAGATTGGAGGTATATATGGAACAAGACAAGGTACTTGATTTATTAAATAGTGTAAAAAACGGTGAAACTACACCTGAAGAGGCATTATTGAGCCTGAAACTACAGCCCTTTGAAGACTTGGGTTATGCAAAAATCGATCACCATCGAGGAGTCAGGCACGGAATTAGCGAGGTTATTTATGGCGAAAGCAAAACCGTGGAGCAAATCGCCGGGATAGTCTCCCTTATGATAGAGCGAGAACAAAAAAACATCATGGTGACACGCCTATCACAGAAGAAAGCTGATAAACTTAAAAATGAAATTGATTTCGAGTATGACCCTATTTCTCGAATCGCAATAGCACAAAAGGAACCAGAACCCAATCCCCATGGACATATCATAGTGGCAGCAGCAGGCACCAGCGACATGCCAGTGTCTGAAGAAGCCGCCATTACAGCAGAAACTCTCGGTAACAATGTGGAGCGACTATATGATGTGGGTGTAGCGGGTTTACACCGTTTGCTCGGCAATCTGGATGTGCTCATGAGCGCAAGGGTTATCATAGCAGTTGCTGGGATGGAAGGTGCTTTAGCTTCTGTGGTGGGAGGCTTGGTATCTTGCCCTGTTATCGCTGTACCAACCAGTGTTGGATATGGCGCAAACTTTTTTGGACTATCTGCATTATTGTCAATGCTAAACTCCTGCTCAGGTAACGTCACTGTCGTCAATATTGATAACGGTTTCGGCGCAGGATATATCGCAAGCCTCATTAACCGCATAGAAAGCGCATAAGGAGATGGAAGTAATATGAAGCTTTATTTTGAATGTTCGATGGGTGCTGCCGGCGATATGCTGATGGCGGCATTATATGAACTACTTGATAATAAGGATGAGTTTCGTGAAAAAATGGAAAGCCTTGGCTTGCCAAGGGTGACAATTGAGTATAATGCTTCTGAAAAGATGGGAATAGTGGGAACACATATACGCGTGAAAGTGGGTGACAAAGCAGAAACCAGCGAAGATGCGATACCCCACAGCCATAACCATGATGACGATGATCATGATCATGACCACTATCATGACCATGACCATGAACATAACCATGATGATAACCATGACCACGACCATGAACATGACCATGAACATGACCATGACCATGACCATGACCACGACCATGAGCATGACCACGACCACGACCACGACCACGACCACGACCACGACCACGGATTTGAGTTCGAGGAAATCCTTGATATCATCAGCGGATTAGATCTCCCCGATAAAGTCATAGACGATGCTCTGGCTGTTTTTAACATCATTGCCCAAGCGGAAACCAGAGTGCATGGAGGCACCATGGCAAGCGTCCATCTCCACGAAGTCGGCTCCCTTGATGCAATTGTTGATATAATCGGTGTGTGTTTACTAATTGATATGCTCAGACCCACAGAAATCACAGCTTCTGCTATTCATGTGGGTTCTGGTTTAGTCAGATGCGACCATGGACTTCTTCCTGTTCCTGCTCCTGCGACAGCGGAAATACTGAGAGGCGTTCCCATTTACGGTGGACAAATCTGGGGTGAACTATGTACACCCACAGGTGCCGCATTGCTCAGGCATTTTGTCAATCGCTTTGGGACAATGGAGCTAATTTCATACTCGAAAATCGGATATGGAATGGGAACCAAAGATTTCGAGGCTGCAAATTGCATTCGGGTTTTTTTAGAAGAATATGATGAAGCAGAAAACGACAATACCGATACCGTTTATGAAATAAGTTGCAACTTAGACGATATGACCCCCGAGGCAATTGGTGCTGCCTTTAACATTCTCTTGGAAAATGGTGCTCTCGATGTTTACGCCTCGCCAATCACCATGAAGAAAAACCGCCCTGCAACAATGCTCTCTTGCCTATGTTCATTGGAACAAATGAATACATTATCGTTGCTTATGCTACAGCATACTTCCACCTTAGGTGTGAGAATCACTGTATATTCAAGAATGATTTTATCCCGTGTCATCGAAACCGTCACCACTAGATATGGCGATATACGAATAAAGCTAGCCGATGGTTACGGCATCAATAAATGTAAACCCGAATACGACGATGTCCTAGCAGCCGCAACACTCCACGGAGTCCCCTTCATCACGGTATATAACGCAGCAATGGAAGCAAATATATAAGCAGGAAACTGCTTACAATTTAGTAATCTTAAAAATCATAACCTAGTTAAAGTACCTTTGTGATTAAATAAGGAAAATTTATTTAGGGAGCTGAAATTAATTTATTACTCAATTATTTCCGCTACCTTGAGCGTATCTGCAAAAATAACATTGCTACAATTTCATAGTTCAATGTGTAAAATTATAACTCGAAATATCTACAAACGAATGTTTGACATTCGCAGAGATAGATATCAATAAATTACTATTATAGAAAGATATGATTCTAACGATTTTAAAGTGATATAAAGCAACCAAAACAAAAGATAGCACTTTACAGGTGTAATCTCAGTTTTTAGTGTCATGCATTTCTTTACTTCATTGCAAATAATAAACCTGAATTATTCACCGTAAAACGGTAAAACTCTAAAAAGTATTGAAAACACGTTACTTCACCCAAAAAGCATTTTCATCAATTAGGTGAAAACTGATTATGCGAAAAACCAAGGAATAGACACTCCCATCCGGCGTCTCGCCCTTCCACAATTCGCCAAACTTGCAACCTCCGCTCCCCACCCGCCCAGCGAGCCGCCTACCGTGTGCAATACGATAGATGCTATTCTTAAAAAAACAATAGAATAAGGGCCTCAGAAGTGTTATATTGTTTGGGTGTACAAATCCAATAAACATAACAAAGGAGAAGCCCTTATGTACAGTTTAGATGATTTTACCCTAGAAAGCAACAAAAAAATCAAGTTCAACTTTGATGGTGGCGATTTGTCCTCAGATGCAGGTCTGCTCCTCATTAAGGAATTTATCGCTAAGATGGGCCTAGACAAGCTGATTGACAAGGCGTTCAAGACAAACGACTCAGCTAAGTTCAGAATTCACGAAGATGGCGACAATTTGCAACAAGTGCTCTACCAGATATTGTCCGCATATTTTACCGACGACTGCGCCGACGAGCTGACTAGCGATCCGGTGTTCACGACTATCCTCGACAAGCCCGCGCTTGCTTCGCAGCCGACGCTGTCCCGATTTTACAACAGGCTGGACATGGACACCCTTAACCAGTTGGAGGAAATCTGCCGAGCACTGCGCCGAACTGCGTATTCCATCGCACCGCCCAAAATGGTTCTGTTCGACTTGGACAGCACGCTGCTCGAAACCTATGGGAAACAGGAGGGCGAGGCTTTTAACTTCCACTACCAGGCGCGCGGCTATCACCCGCTTTTGTGCTACGATGGTCTGACGAGGGACTTGCTGAAGGTGGAACTTAGAAAAGGGTCTGACCATTGCTCTAATGGCATCGCCGAATTCGTGAAGCCTTTGCTTGACGAGTATCAAAAAGATTATCCGGACATAGACATGTTCCTTCGCGGTGACAGCGGTTTCGCAACTCCTGAGCTTTATTCGCTGTGCGAGACCAATGGGGTCGCATACGCCATTAAGTTGAAATCCAACAAGACGCTTCAGAACTTGGCTTCGGGATTGCTTGGCGAGCTGGGCGACTTGACTAAGGAAAACATTGTGTCCTACGCTGTCGTCTATGGTGAGTTCCTCTACCAAGCTGGCACTTGGGAATATCCACGCCGCGTGGTATGCAAAGTGGAGAAGCAGCAAGACCATATGTTTCCTGTGACTTCCTACATCGTCACCAACATGGAGATGAGTCCAGAGGATGTGGTCATGTACTACCGCAATAGGGGTTGTATGGAGAATTTCATAAAAGAGGGCAAAGGCGGCTTCGACTTCGCTGCCGTCAGCAGTAGCTCTGAAATCGTGAATGCGAACAGGTTTCAAACACACGCTTTAGCATACAACATTTTCAACTATTTCAGACGGTTTGCGCTGCCGGAGTCGATGAAAAATCATATGGTGGACACCATCTGGCTTAAGCTGATGAAGATAGCAGCGAAACTGATGCGGTCGGGTAGGTACTTCATTTTCAAGCTATGCAGTAGCTTCGCTTACAAGCGAGAGTTCTGCAAAACTCTTGAAAATATCCGATGTCTACGCCCGCAGCTTGCATAGGCTGCGGTGGACAGTAACTGAAAACGCTGCTTGTCAACACTCTCCACAGGGGATGTTTAGTTTGCTGTTCCAAAAATCCGTTAATCGGCGTTTTGTCTCTAGTTTTAAACAGGCAAGTCATGGTTTTCGTCCGCAACCACGTACTTCGTGGGTGTGATTAGCGTATTTTTGAAAACCGTGAATAATTCAGGATAATAAATCATGTTTCTAGTATGCTAACTTTATCCAGTTTTAGATAATTTCGTAATCCATAGGATTTTTACCTACTTGAAATAATAAAGACTCCATAAAATAGCAGTTAAAGCAACAACGAAGATATTACGACAATAATTAATGAGGAAACTACAGACCTACTAATTTTTTGTTTTGTATATACTCAACAATCATTCACTATATATAATAAAGAGGTGTGTTATGAAAAAATTTATATGTATCATTATGTTTATGGTAATACTTGTCGGATTGGTTTTACCCCTATCCTTAATGACAACCCTTGCAACAAACGATATTTCTTCTGATAATATTAGTTCGGGATTTATTAGTGGAGTCGCTCCTGGATTAGACCCAAATCTCAACATAACGCAGTATTTAAATGAAATTGCTGAAACTAACAAAAAGATAGATGACTACATGGATATATTCCACACACAATCGTTAGCTACTAGATCGGTCGCTACGAACATACTTGCTATCACATTGGCTCAACAAACAAGTACTATTAACTGTGGGCCAGCATGCATTTATATGGCTCTCAGATATATAAAGCCTAATAACTACCCAACTATGGCAACATTAACTGCTGAATGTGATACTGTTAATGACAATGGTACTATTGTATATAAGGCAACTAATGTTATAAATAGCTACTTGAACTCGAATGAAACACAATATCAATATACAACTACAACTACGAGTAGTTTTTCAAGTAGCCTTATTTATAGCATAGATAAAAATAGACCAGTGTTATGTTGTATTAATACAGCTTATTTAACACAATATCCATCGAATTCTAGTAGTGCACACTATGTTTTAGCCAGAGGATATAAGGCTGGTTTTTCAGGCCAGAATTATATCCAGGATTGTTATTATAACGATTCAAACTACAACAACAGTTATTATGGACAATTTGTTATTGAAATTCCTGCCATGGTTACTGCTATTTCAATGAATAACGATCATTATATCAGAGCTTCATAAATATCTAAGCTATTACGCATTTCCGATTGAATATCAACTAGTATTGCCATATAGATTAACTAATACAAAATATCACAGAACACAAATTTTATAACATTTGGAACACGAGAACACTTTATACAATAATAATAAAGGTGCAGGTAAATCCGCTTCTTACTTGCACCTCTTATTATTTTTACTTGGTAATTAATCTCTAAAACTAAATGTCATCACACCCATAAAGCTATGCTCACATCACAAAAATATGTTAACATAATCTCAGTTTATGCAACTAATAAACACTAAGAAGTCTCAATATCATATCTTATCACTCATTTCACACTTATCAATGTACAGATGAATTTAAATTATATACGGTTTTCGAGAGTACGCCACCATCGAAGTTACACCTAATTTTTTGTTGCTATCTAGGGTGTTATCGTCTAAACTACACATAAGAGCTTCTCCTTAATTTTGTTTATTAGTTTTGTACACCCAAATTATAACATTTCTGATGAACTTATTTTATTATACTAAAGAACAGCCGCTTTCATCTGCAGTAGACATGGTACGGTGCATCGCGGGGTGAGTGAGGAGCGACGACTATTTGATTTGCGATGTGTAGAGGGGTGAGATACCGGATGGGAGTATCTAGATCTTTGATTTTTCGCCAAATGGTTTTTCAACCAATAGCTGAAAATGTTTTTTAAGTGTGAATAAGTTTTTATTGATTTTTCCTTTCACGATAACTAACTAAATTAATTTAAAAATATTCAGCACATTTTAGTTTCATAACCATTTTGTATCCATTAAAAAAGAGGGGTTGTATTAAATGAAAAATAAGGTTTCTTTATTTCTCCTAATTGCATCTATGTATTTAGTTAGTTGCGATATTGGGAATTCTCTTAATAATGAACAAGCCATACCGACAACCAAATTAAATGAAAATGAAACTAACTACCAAACCATAGCATATTCTATCGAAGAATTTGATATGCAAGACCTAATATCTTTAACTACAGACCAAATGATTCAAGTACATGATGCACATAAGGAGTATCTGTTTTATGAAATTATAGAAACTAGATTCATCGAACAACAATTAACAGATATTAATAATGGTTCTTCATTTATTATTCCTTATTATGTGACGATTGAAATCGGTATAATTGACACTATACTTAATGATATCATTTTTACTAAGACATTTGACAGCATTATAAAATGTGTTTCGGGTTCGACAGATGGTAAAACACTCTTGTACAGTTATTATAAGTTTGAACCAGAAGTATATAACGAAATTACATATATTGAGATTGTATATGAGAATGACTCACTAGAAAAAATTGTGTTTAGCAGTTATTGTAATGCTAATGCGTTTCTCACTCCTTTCATTAAAATCTTTAGCAATGGGAATTACATATACAGCTATCAAAGTATAATGGAAAATAATGATGTTTATTACGGAATTAATACATTTGATGGTATCTCGAACAATGAAATTCTTCACGAAAAAAATACAGACAAAAATGAATTGCTAAGAACAGTCTTTTCATGTTATGGTGACAAATTTGCTTTTTTTTGCAAACTGAATGATGTTGGAACAATCATTGTAGGAAATGAGAATGACATTATTACATATCTACCATTGAATGAAGGAGAAAAAATCGATGACTATAGTATTTTACCAGATGCATTATTTCTATGTCTATCTGTCGATGAAGGAACAAGCGAGTGGCACCGCAAGCTTGTATATAGAGATTTCGACAATAATGACATTGCAGAAGAAAGGAGTGCCTGGGATACAGCGTACTACAGGATGCAAACCTTTAGTGCGAATACCATCATTACAACTACAAACAGGTTTGCTAATTATATAATAAGTTATGAAAATGGTACAATTTCAAAATTACTATTAGAAGCAAATACAATTATCAATAAATATGTCGATGGAAAAGCAGTTGGCTTCTTTGTCGGTGAGGTTAATTCGTTTTATGCATTCTTTCTAGAAAATATGCTGCTACTAAAAATACATCTACTACAGTAAAACTACAAGATACATGCCCGTTACAATTGAAACAAGCTAATAATTCACAATTATTGGCTTGTTTTCTTTTGTGATATACAGTAAAATGATGTGATTACCATACATAGTAAAATCAAACACAATGGTGAAAGTTATGGATGAACAAAGGAAATACCTCTCACAATTAATAAAAAAAAGAGAACCTTCTGTTGATAAAGCTGCTACTACTAAGCCTTTATCCTCTAATACTGTGACTAAAGACGAAACGATACACAGCAAAGACGATGATGATAGCAATAATGATATCAGCTTATTTTCCGATGGTATTTTTGCAGAAGTGGAAATCGACAATAGTAAAAAAGCAACATCCACATACGATACTGCCCTTCGATACTTCACCTCCCTCACCCCTCCAGAGGAAAAAATCTCTAGAAACCAAGACCCAATTCGTTTGAAATTTTACGAAATGCGAAGCTTGTCATCGAATAGACCATTTGCCAAAAGTGATGCGGAGTTATTTTATAAACAAGCGAAATTCATGGCAGATTTTACAGATAACTATTCCGAAAATGAAACTTTTCATATGTACTATCCTTATTATCAACATATGAGCTATGAGCAATTACGCACTTACTTCACATGGCGTAGCAATTTTCGAAATGGTAAAATCCTCCCCACATCAGTCTCATATATGTTCGTATATGCTTACGAGCTACTACACAACATCGGTGTGAGCGGTCCAGAAGAGGGTCTGGATCTGCTCCTGAAAGTGTGGTACAACTGCATGGATTTTGCTCCAATGCTAAAGAGCTATATACCAAATTGGTTCAAAGATTACCATATTTATTATAATTTGTCTCAAAATTTTTCTGATTTCATTAAAGAACACGATTTATACGAATATTTCCCCATCCCCTATCTATTTGACGAGAGCATTGAAAACAGCCTAGACTTATGGAACAGCATATCAGGATACGACATCACCAAATCCCTTTTTTATAACCAAGGCAATGAAACGCTAATGAAAGACTGTTTTGACGCTGTTATAAAGAGCCTTAAAAAACTTTGCGCAAACAACAATCTCAATCATGACGAATTTTTCGTATATACCACCAGCCGTCGCACAATATGGCAGCCTTTCAAGCAGGCTCTTTTTTATGACTTTAAAAGGAACGAGGATTATTCCATATCTATCCCCGGGCAAGGGGAATATATCCGCAAAAACAATCGTTTTGCTGCCAGTGTTCCCATTTATTATTCCCACCAAAAGGATTTAGTTGCATATATCATAAAAAAAACCGAAGCCTGCCTCAGAAAGCAGACAGGACATAAAAACAAGCTCACCGCAGTTTATAGGCAATACTTCTACGAAGGATTTAACAAACTCAAAGAGCTGGATAAGCAGGGTATCGGCTTGTCTTATACCATCGATAAGGCTGTGGAGGATTTCCACAAAATGCAAAATCTCACAGTTGTCAACGTTGACCTATCGAATCTGGATCGCATACGCCAAGAAGCCTTGGGAACACAGGAAAAACTCATTGTTCCAGAAGACGATAATATAGCTTTAGTTGTTAAGGGACAAGAGCTAAATCTTCCAGCCGCTGTTGAAATTAATGAAATGGAAACCAACATATCTGATGATAGCAAGCTAATGGACGCAGATATGCTGGAAACCTTCCCAGAAAATGGCTGGACTTCCTTTGAAAAAGCACTCACAGGTCTCGAGCGGGAAACCTTGTCAATACTAATAAAAGGCGATACGGATATAAAAACATATGCCAAGGAAAACGATATTATGCTGGAAGTCCTAGCCGATAGTATCAACGAAAAAGCCTTTGACCACATTGGTGACAGCATATTGGAAACAGATGATGGCATGAGTATTTTTGACGAATATGTAGAAAGTATAATAAAGCTTTTTCCAAATGCCATTTAATAGCTTCCTAGGCATATCATTCATAAAGAAAATCATAGGGGCATAGAATTAAGCGAAACGATAGACCTCGTCTCGCGGTAATTTATTAGGAGATTTAACATGAGTATGCAAGTACCAGCAAGAATCGCAAACATCCTCATGAATGCCTTAAAGGGCGGTGTCGTCCCCAGGGTGGGCTTAGAATACATCACCGTGGGACGTACACAGGAAATATCAGCAATATTACATGATATAGAAATGGTGTCCGATGGTGGAGCGACCTTCCGCTTCATCGTGGGCAAATACGGTAGCGGGAAAAGCTTCTTGCTTCAAACTATCCGCAATTATGCCACAGCAAAGGGTTTTGCCGTTGTTGATGCAGACCTTTCTCCCGAGCGGCGTTTTGCTGGAACCAAGGGTCAAGGTCTAGCAACTTACAAAGAACTGCTCCGCAACCTCTCCACGAAATCAAAGCCCGATGGCGGTGCTCTCCCCCTGGTTTTGGAAAAATGGATATCTGGTATACAATCCTCGGTGAAAACTTCCAGCAATCTGGAGGGTCACGAGTTTGAAATGGAAGTTGAAAAGCAAATATACGCCGTCACCGATTCCCTTGAAGGCATGGTAAATGGCTTTGATTTTGCCAAAGCCATAATCACCTATTGGCGTGCTTACCGTCAGGACGATGCTGCAACAAAAAGCAATGTACTTCGCTGGTTTTGTGGCGAATACACCACCCGCAGGGATGCGAAAGCGGATTTAGACATAAATTTCATCATTTCCGATGAAAACTGGTATGATTTCTTAAAAATCCTAGCTGTATTCCTGGTGAGTGCTGGTTACAATGGCTTATTGGTACTCGTTGACGAACTTGTAAATATATTCAAAATTCCAAACTCCATCAGTCGAAACAATAACTACGAAAAAATCCTGACAATTTACAACGATGTACTTCAGGGAAAAGCCCGCCATATCGGTTTTCTCATGGGTGGGACTCCCCAATGCATCGAAGATAAATACAAAGGTGTATTCAGTTATGAAGCTCTACGCTCCCGCTTGGCAGAGGGACATTTCGCCACCGAGGATTTAAAGGATTTATCCGCACCCATTATACGCCTTCAGATGCTCACCCAAGAGGAAATGTATGTCCTAGTGGAAAAACTCCGAGACATCCATGCTCAGCTTTATGATTATTCCCCTTTGATGAAGCACGAGGATTTACTATATTTTTTAACAGTTGAGTACAATCGAGTGGGTGCCGAGTCCCACATCACCCCCAGGGAAATAATCCGCGATTTCATCGAGCTGGTGGGAATCCTCCACCAAAACCCCCACACCACAGTAGAAGACATCCTAGGTTCAAACAGCTTCGAGCTAGCAAAAGGCGGCCTAAGCGACGAAGACATCCACGCCGAATTCGCCGAATTTGAAGTTTAGTCAGTATAATGTTTGATGAAAATGAAAGAGAAAGGAATGCTTCATTGAATATTGCAGATGAGCCCCTTTGGGATATACGTGAGCTTGTTTGGAGCAGGTCTTCTGGAAGCATTGCCACCGATGGTGTTTTTATGAAGACAGACTTAATGCTCGATGGCGAAAAGCATTATTTGAAGCTATCTAATTATGATAGTTATCGTGGTATTTATGGTCATGAAGCCGTCAACGAACTGATTGCTATACGGCTTGGCGAATTACTAGGTTTCAATGTGCCTTCAGGAGAGCTTAGAAGAAGCTTAGTGAGAATCGATGAAAAGGAGCATGAGGCTTATGTCTTTATGGCAAAGTCTTTCAAGACCACCGAAAGCCGAATATCATTTGAGGATTTTTATCTTGATAATAGGCTCTCTGATGCAGAATCGCCATTCGAGCTTTGTATTAGATTCAATTGGGCAAGCGAAATTTATATGATGTTTGTCTTTGACTATTTAATCATAAACCGTGATAGGCATGGTGCTAATCTTGAAGTTTTAAAAAATGACATAAAAAAGCTCTCCCCTCTGTTTGACAACGGATTGTCATTGCTTTGTTCCTGTTTTGAAGAAAGAGATTTGCAATCATTTAATATTATGGAAGACCGACCAGTTAATAATTTCATTGGTTCAAAGCGTTTAGAAGAAAATTTGCAACTAATTAATATGAAACTACCTTTTGAAATATTACAAGAAACAGATAAGGAAAAACTCTTTTATGGTCTAAAAGGAGTCTTGCCTGAGAGTTATTTTATTATGATATGGGAAATAATATGGAGGCGTTGGGATAATGTTGAGAAATTTCGCATTGATTGACGGTAACTTGGAAGATACCCAAGTGGGTACTTTATCATATGATAGCGAAACTACACAGCTCTCAATGACGATATTTAAAGATATAAATCCAGAGAAATTACCATTATCCATTGAAGGTTTCGCTAAACGGGGAAAATACGAATTATTTCACGAGGATGTATTGCGCTGGACAAAAGGGCGTATCTGTCCACCAGGGCGACATAATATACGAGAAATCCTGCGAGACAATGGCTTGAGCGAATACGATGAATTTGCTTTGCTCATGGTAACTATGGGTAAATGCGACTTGGATGAACTCTACTTAGTAGAACTCGATTAATAGTTACAAGTCATGGTGAAAAAATCCCGTCTTTTTCACCGATTGTCAGCTTTACATATTAATAGTACCAAAGCACCTACTACGAGGATAAATCCTAGGCAAAACAGTAGCCAATAGGCTAATAAGTTGCTGCTATCTCCTGTTTGAGGTAGTTGGGATGCTTGTCTATCTGGACTGGCTCCTATGTTGGGTAAATCGGATTCATCTAAATCATAGTCGTTAATTATTGATGCTTCAAAAACCTCTCCCCCTGGGGAGGGGTTTGTTGTTTCTGGATGCTCCGGTATGTATGATGGGATAGGTGAGGGGTTCGGAATTGGCGAAACACTGGGTATTGTGGGCGTATTCGGATTGCTGCTGCTTTGCGGAGGTGGTGGATTTGTTTCACCACCTCCGCTATAGCTGTTGACAAATAGTATTCTATCCGCTTTTTCGCCAGTGCTATACTTGACAATCATATATGCATTGTATGAAGCGTCCACATGAATTTCGATGGTATATACCTGTCGATCATATGTTAACCCCGAGACTTCGTTTTCTATTAATTGAAAAAGAATATAATGAAATATACCCTCCCTCTCAAAATTGAGAGGACCAATAATCACACTTTTATTGCCTGATATGACGAATGTGTAGGCAGAGGCTGTACTCCCTGATGGCATCGGAGCGTCAGAATCAAGAGGATAGAACCTGTAAGTAAAATCTCCCTGAAATGAACCCGATATTGCATGGTAGCTCTGTTCAACTGTAATACTGACACTATTGCTTGCACCGTTTGTAGAAACGGGCAACATTGCCATCAGCGACATTATTATGATAATAATAACGAGCTTTTTACACATTCGTCTTCATTCCTTAATGCTAATAAACCTCAGTGTGGATATTTCATGAGCCTGCTATATAATATTCGCTTGTCTAGTCCCTTGTTTTTTTACGTGCTTTCACGATAATATATCCAGCAAGGCTAGTGGGTGCAAGTCCGAGCAAGAGTACATATGGCAGGTCATCGACTTTTACACCGGTGGGAGTTGCATTGACTCTGGTATTTATAAAGTTCGCTTTGTTTCCATTACCTTCAGGGAGATAATGGGGTGCTGCATCCACTGGAGTTGCAGCCCTTGGGAAACCCCATGAAGCTCCTGCAGTACCGACAAATACGCTTGTACCTGCAAAGGTCCGCTGATAACTTGGTCTATACAAAGCATCGGCAGCTTCCATAACTTCCACTCGTGACCCAATATGCAAGTCCACAAAGGCAAGCCTTTCCCCATGCTTTAGCTTTACCACCTCTTCAGTTCCCGATACAAATTCGATTAAGCCATCCACTGGAATCCCAGGATAATTATCATTACTTATGACTTTCACTCCGCTGGCATTGAGAACATAGGCTTTGTAGCTTTGTGTTGCTGATATGAGGCTGGGTTGAGTGACTTTAATGGTAAAGGTGAAATATCTGTCGAATCTCAGCGGGTCATCGTCCATGCCATCTATGCTCTTTGTAATTTCCAGAGCGTTTACATCGGGAGTATCAGGTCCTGTTCCATCGCTTTTCCAAAACCTATTTGTAAATATTAGCTGTGAAAATCCATCTTCAATGGTGACATAGGGATTTGTCCTATCTTCGCCAGGAGTTGGGTCAACCTTTGAGCCCCCAGGGTCGCCAGGGTAGTATTCATCAATGAAGCCCGCCACTGTAATGGCATTGACATACTTCACAAAAAGCTGACTACTGGAGTCTAAGTCCACCCAAAATTCCACAATATATCTTGCCTGGGAGTATACGGCATCAGCATTTTCCATCGTGCTTAGACCAGGTATGCTGGTATGGCTAACTTGTGTTTCGCTGACATAATACTTGTATACGCCCACTCCAGGCCAAACAATCAAGGGGTCGCTGCTTAAATCAGACGATTCCTTCACCACAGATTTCACATCGCCACTGGTAAAAATCGACACGCCTGAGCCGGAAATATCGTCAGCGGCAGAAAAATTTATAAGCTTGTCACTAATTGGTGGCATCGTTGCAATTGTCGCAGGGTCAGTGAGTTCATTAATTCCAATTGGCTGAAATATAAATCGAAAGCTTGCGGTGGGCGTTGTTGTTCCCGTTGGCATTTTAAAAATTTTAGTGATTGCCGATGGTGCTGGGTTTAATGCATCTGTTCCCACCGAATAGCTTGACGCACTCGCCGATTGCTTCAGCACAGGTGATAACAAGCCGATGGCTATTATTAGAGCAAGTGCTATACAGCTGATTTTTTTGTGATTATTGTCCCTTTTCTTTTTCATTAGAACGCTCCTTTGCATTATAGATGTCTTGCTTGAAATATTTGTATTGGCACTTGCACAGTTATTTAAAATACCAACACTAAGGCTTCGCAAAATACTTATACAATCATTAAGTAAGCGGCATCCCTATACACCCACTTTCCTTTTTATATACCTAAAAACTAGCAGACCAATTGTTGTTAGAGATACGGTTGCCAAGGTAAACAACCCAAGCTCCCCATCGCTGTTCTTTATTCCTGTGGGAACTGCTTGGTAAGTGTCGTAAACAAAATAAATTAGCCTGTTTGTGTATATAAGCTCGCCTGTGGGATTGGCTGCTATATAATCGCCACCTATGGGTAGGCCGTCCCATTTATAACCTTTATATGTATAACCAGGGATGGATAGGATGCTTTTAGTATAAGCGCCACCCACAGGTACGAGCTTCATGGTTTGAGAAGAAATTGGATTCCCAGACATATTTATGTATCTCTCGGTAACCAAATGATAATAGCCAAATCCACTACCAGCTTTCACAGGTAGAGATCGAAAATATGTATCATGGACATGACCATTGTTGTAATAACTGAAAGTTTGATTCACTGTGTATATATTGCCATCGTTATACACAATGTTACTCGCCAATGGTAGCGGGCTTGGAAGTGGAGCGCTGGCATGGGCAAGCTGGATATATCCCGATGTAGTTTGCGCAAATATACTATATTGTGCATATGCTCCGTCTCCCATGGTAAAAGAGAGCATTCCTATATCATAGGGTACAGTTATGTTCCTAATAGGATTTTCTGTCCCTCCATAAGGAAAAACAAGTAGTGTCGTTCCTTCTTTCATCTGCGCTCCTGAGTCTGGAAAACCGAGATTTATATAGTATGCATCTCCAGTATTCATGCCATATCCATAACTTGAGGTATTATCTCCAGCATAAATACCTGCAAAGGATGTTCGTGTTCGTCCGAAAACAATAATATCCGCTCCTGTATCAATTTGAAATTGCGGTATTACTTTGTTGTTCCACCCAGTACCAATACCATTGCCTTGGTTTACATCGGCGATTATTTCACCTCCGGTAATGGAAACAATCCCCGATAAGGCATCACTGTGGACTGGCACAGCACCAGATTGATATCCTCCATTTCCAACGGCTGCGCCATTTGATGCTTTCAGCTCCAGATGTCCTCCGCTGATGCTCACATCCACGGCACCTACAATAATATTGCTTCCTCCTGTTGTTCCGCCACCGCCACCGATTGCCGCTCCCAAACCCGATGTGGAAGCAATTATTTCACCTGCTAATATTTCCACAACAGCATTTGCGCTAAGCATACCACCACCAATGGCGGCTCCATTATATGCGGATGCAATTACTTTCCCACCACTGATGGAGACATAGGCATTTCCACTGGTGGGTGTACCTCCTCCAGCACCTCCGCCAATGGCAGCACCGCCACGATACGCAGGAAGGGCACTGCTACCACCAGTGCTTATGGTAGCCACCACTGTTCCTCCTGTGATGCTTACCGTTCCCTTTGCTCCTTGCCCACCTCCAATTGCAGCTGCTGAGCTGGAATTTAATGCCGTTGCGCTAACGTACCCTCCGTTTATATTTATGGTGCCTTGGGTTCCATATGCGCCTCCAATGACTGCTGCCGATGGGGTTTGTCCGCTATTGTGGGTTGCTATGATTGTGCCACCATTTATCGTGATATTCCCACTATGGGAAGAATTGGGTGTGGAGCTGGTATTATAATATCCACCAATTGCTGCATATCCTCCATGTGCGCTAGTTATGTTGAGAGAGCCAAGTTCAGACCCTGCTACATCTGCGCTATCTATTGTAATGCTGGCAAACTCTCTCACAGTAATGTATCCCGCAGTAATGATATTATCGCCAGCAAGTAGTAGGTTTAGATGTGCATTTCCATTCATATGAATATAGACACTTGCATTGATGTCACGCAGTATTATTGTGGTATTTACTCCTGTGGGAAGGTTAATTGTCCAAAAACCAGAGCTGCCTCCTGTTTGGGTAATTTCATAGGTGTAGGTATTTGCAACTGTATTAAAATCAATAGTCCTATTCGGTCCTGCTGTTACGCTATATCCCGTACCCGCTCCAGTGGGATGGGGAACGACCCCAGGAATAGTCGGTGGTCCTATGCCTATATCAATTACAAAATCAGCACCAACTCCACGGCTTCTCGGTAGCGAAGTCGCGGAAGCTGCTGTTAGAGATGTTTCGGATGCCACAGATGATGTGCTATTTCCAGATGATTCCGTTCCCATCAAGCTGCTTTCTGTAGCATGGGCAAAAGCCATATATGGCATTATCATTGATATGACTAATATAATCACAAAACTAATGGAGGTAACTCTTAATAATCCATATCTGGTTTTCAAGACAATCTACCTCCAGTTTTATTAGCTAGTGTACAATTCTTAATTGCTATAGCTTAATTCGTAGCAACTATGGAAAACCCTTAATTACACATTAGTAATGATGATTTCAACATTTTGCTTGTAAAACGATTAATTTTAATGGGAAATTTTGAATAACAATTCAGCATTATATGAATTTTCTTACAAGTTTTGCAATATAAAAGCCACATCAGATGTGGCTGATAATGCAAAGACATCAAAACAATTTACCAATTATTGTAGCTCTCTTTCTTATTCTTTTGACCTTTATATATATTTGGTGTACAATTAATCCAATATATTAAGCGACAGGATGTGATGAATAGAAAATGGAAGTATTTAATAGGCTTGCTCCTTTTATTCAGGATTTCATATATTTAAACAAATGGGAAGAATTGCGTGGGATTCAGGTTGCTGCTTGCGATATTATATTCGATAGCGACGATAACCTCCTTCTCTCCAGCGGAACTGCTTCTGGGAAAACCGAAGCGGCTTTTCTCCCCATACTCACAGATATGTATAATAATCCATCGAAAACTGTGGGTGTAATGTATATTTCTCCCCTTAAGGCATTAATAAACGACCAGTTTAAGCGGCTGGAGCTGTTACTCCTGGACTCCAATATTCCAGTAACAAAATGGCATGGCGACGCCTCTCAAACAAAGAAAGAGCAGCTTATCAAAAAACCCCAGGGCTTGATACAAATTACTCCAGAGTCTTTGGAAAGTCTACTCACCAACAAGCGGGGAGCCAGCCTTCAAATGTTTTCAGACTTGCGATATGTGATTATCGACGAGGTGCATCATTTCATGCGAGACTCCAGGGGTGTACAGCTTTTATGCGTCCTTGAAAGACTACAGAATTTGACAGGTGTTATCCCAAGGAGAATCGGGCTTTCCGCCACCCTTGGTGATGTTACCATGGCGCAAAATTGGTTAAACACAGGTACAGGACGTAACTGTGCCGCTCCCATATCAGATGAGGGTAAAAAGCGTGTTCGCCTCCATGTGGAGCGTTTTGTGAATTTCGCAGATAAACGAGACTTTGTTGAGCGAGATGGTAGCGGAAATGTGATAAATGTCATAGGAGAGGGTGATATTGGTCATCGAGAGCATTTTGAGTATTTATATAAAATGACTCTGGACAAAAAGACCATTATTTTCACCAACAGCCGGGAAGAAACCGAATTTATCATGGCAAACCTGCGGGAAATTGCCTTAAAAAATAAATCCCCCGATGTTTACAGGGTTCATCATGGAAATGTATCCGCTCTTCTCAGAGAGACAACGGAAGATGAAATGAAGTCCGAGGACGAAAAGATAGTCACGGGAGCAACTGTCACCTTGGAACTGGGTATTGACATCGGTTCCTTAGACCAAGCCGTCCAAGTGGGCGCACCCCTTACAGTATCAAGCTTTGCCCAGAGACTTGGTCGCTGTGGGCGAAGAGGTCAAATACCCCAGCTGCTATTCACTTTCGTGGAAAACCTGCGGGTCGATGCTTCTGATATTCTTGGTCCAATCAATTGGGAATTCATCAGAATAATAGCCATAATCGAGTTATATACCAAGGATAATTGGATAGAGCCACTCTACCCCCATCACCACCCATATAACCTGCTTTATCACCAGACCATGAGCCACTTAAAAAGCAATGGAGAAACTTCCGCTGCTGCGCTGGCATCGTCCATTCTGACTCTTGGCAGCTTTAAAAAAATATCTCAAGATGATTATAGGGAGCTACTAAGCTATCTCATATTTACAGAACAACTGGAGCGTACAGAACGGGGAGGACTCATTATAGGAAAAGCTGGAGAAAAGGTGGTAAATAGCCATAAGTTTCTCACAGTATTCATCGCTACAGATTATCTTCTCGTAAAAGACGAAAACCGCACCATTGGTACGGTTGATAAAATATATCCTGTTGGGTATCGCTTTGCCCTTGCTGGTATGGCTTGGGAAACTATTGATGTGAACGAAAAGGCAAAAGTGATTTTCGTCAAGCACGTTCCCGGCATCTCCCTGGTTGATTGGGATGTTGATTTTGACGTGGAGCTTCACACGATTCTAGTGAGGAAAATACGAAGTGTTTTAGAGTCTGAGGATGAATATCCCTATATTAGTGAGCGTTGCCAAGATAGACTTTTGGAAATACGCTACATCGCCGCAGGTAGCGGCATTCTGGATAATTTGGTGACCCAGCTTTCAGATAAAAAATTCGCCATCTTCCCCTGGGTGGGCACAAGACAGCTTTTTACTCTACATTATTCGTTACTCCACAGGGGCATCAAAAGCAAGCTGCCTTGGATAAGTGCGGTTTTCCTTGAAGTGATATTTGATGGTACTGCCAAGGAATTGGAAGCACTAATATATGACATTATGCAATCTGACTTAAACCTATACGACCTGCCGCTCCCCGACAACATCCAAGTACGCGGAAAATACAACGAATTTGTACCAAAAAACCTACTTAGAAAACAATTCATCGAGGATTATTTGGATTTTGAAGGATTGAAAGAAGCATTATTCCCTTAATTTTTTATTAAATCTGGTCAAACCATTTCCATGGGATTAACATGTACCGTGCAGTGTTTTACTTTTTGAAACTCCCTTTCAATACACTCATGGACACTCTCTGCTACCTTGTGGGCTTCTGTTAATGTTTTACTGCCATCTACAGCAATGTCCACATCCACATAAATTCGATTGCCAAATAAACGGGTTCTCAGCAAATCGATTCCAATTACTTGATCCACTGCTAAAATCGTCTTGCGCATATCGTCTACAATATCGGTTTCTACTGCTTTATCCGTCATTTTCCCAACGGCTTCTTTGAATATATCTACAGATACCTTGATTATGAGTAAGCATATGATTATGCAAGCCACTGAATCAAGTATCGGGTATCCCATTCGAGCACCGAAGATGCCAATGAAACTACCAACGGAGGAAAAGGCATCTGAGCGGCTATGCCAAGCAGAAGCCATCAATGCGCTGGAATCCGTTTTTTTCGCTGCCCAGCGGGTGAACCAAAACATTCCTTCTTTAACTGTTATTGAGACAATGGCAGCAACCAGGGCGAGCATTCCCGGAACTGCCAGCTCTCCATAGTTTCCAGAAATGATATTGCGGATACCATTTATGCCAATTCCAGCTCCTGTTATAAAGAGAATCGCTGATAAAATGACCGCTGCAACACATTCAAAGCGTTCGTGTCCATAGGGATGTTCCTCATCAGGTGCTTGATTTGCCATAGTAACGCCTATTTTGACAATCAAAGTGCTTACCACATCAGACAGGGAATGTAGCGCATCAGAAACCATTGCTGCTGATTTCCCAAAGATACCAGCAAACATTTTGAATGCTGTCAGTACAGTATTTTCAATGATGTTGATGCTTGTCACCGTCATTGCGAGTTTTTCGTTAGTCCTTCCCATTTTATGCCTCCGCAAATAGATAAAAATATAAACGCACATATGGAACATATACTGTCCCACAAGTGCGTTTTTGCTCTTGCTGCCGTATTGGCCCAGCCCCACAACCCCAATCTCGGAGTCATCGCCTGCTCAGATTCTAGTACTTATTTAAATACAATAGAAGAATCGAAATTCGTTATCGCCATTCTACCAAACAGTTCAAGCCTCGTCAAGGCTTTTCTCTTTTTTTCATGTGATTAACTGACAAGGCCGCAGCATATAATATTATATAGTGGTATTTGTCTCTTTGAAGTGATATAATCGAAACGGAGACTATTTTGGAGGTCATTGCTTTGAAAAAACAGATATTCATTGGTGCTGAGTCTTTTGAAAGAATAATGGAAGACAACTGCTTTTATATAGACAAGACATTGTTTATCAAGGAGCTTCTTGATAATAAAGATGCAGTTACACTCATAACGAGGCCTAGACGTTTTGGGAAAACGCTGAATATGAGTATGCTGCGGAGCTTCTTCGATGTCAATCGCAATAGCATAAGCTTCTTTGATGATTTAGCAATCACACAACATCACGAAATCTGTGAAAAGCACATGAACCAGTATCCTGTTATTTCAATGACTTTAAAAAATGTAGAAATGTCAACTTACGAAGAAGCTATTGAAAGCATAGCAGAACTGGTTTCTACTGTTTATCTCGAGTATCTATACATATGCGAAAGCGAAAAACTCAGCACATACGAAAAGGAAATCTTTCATAAATATTGTTCTATGGAAGCAAGCGAAGTAGGTCTACGTTCTTCACTGAAATTTTTGACCTCTTGTTTATATACATATTATCAGAAACGGACGATTGTGCTCTTGGATGAATATGATGCTCCATTGGACAATGCTGAAATATATGGCTATTATAATAAAATGATAGGTTTCATGCAAGGTTTTCTCGGGAGCGTTTTTAAGACGAACGATCACCTAGAATTCGGTGTGATAACAGGTGTTCAGAGGATATCCAAGGAAGGTCTTTTCAGCAGTTTCAACAACCCGAAAGTATGTGGCGTTTTAGATGAAGAGTATGCCACCAGCTTTGGATTTACCGAAGATGAGGTTATAGCTGCTTGCGAAATGTACGATATAAGCGATAAATACTTAGACATCAAGAGTTGGTACGATGGCTACAGGATGGGCGGGCATGATATGTATAACCCCTGGAGCATCACGATGTACCTTGACAGACAAAAGTTTTTAAACTACTGGGTGAATACTGGTTCAATGCAAGTACTCCAAGATGTGTTTCACAAAGGTGACGATAAATTAAGAGACGACCTTGCAGGTCTTCTTACAAATTCACCCATTTCTATGTCACTTGCTGACCAGATCACTTATCCCATTAAATATGCCAGCTCGAATACCTTTTGGACGCTTCTCCTCCATGCCGGCTATCTCAAGCCTTGCGATGAAACAAAGGGGGGAGAGTTCAAAGCCGAGCTAGTGAATATGGAGGTAAAAGATACATTTACTCGCTATGCAATTGAATGGCTGCGGGAAGAGCGAGTAGGGCTTTCTGTTGCAATACAAGCATTTTTAAAATATTTGTTTTCTGGTGATGCTAAAGGTGTTGCTGACATCCTAAATGAGGATTTGTTAAATAATCCTAGCAATTTCGATTTAACCAGCGAGAACAGCTATCATATGTTCATATATGGGATACTAGCTGCTTCGAGTAACTACAGTGTCTTTTCAAATCAGGAATCGGGTATGGGAAGAGCTGATTGTGTTATAAAGCCCAAAGATAAAAGCATCGCAGCTGTGGTAGTGGAGTTCAAGCACTTGAAAAGTGAGACAGAAAACCTGCGTGAAGAAGCGGAAAAAGGCTTAGAGCAGATAAAGGAAAAAGCTTATGTCCATAATCTGACCAATGAAGGTTATACAAAAATATATAGATATGGAATTGCTTTCTATAAAAAATCATGTGAAGTGGCAATGGAATTGAATCAATAAATGGAAAATGGAATATTTCGTAGTTTTGGCTAAAATGCATACAATATGTAATTCATGAATCTATTGATATAGTATACCGTATCTAAAATTGTACCCAGGAGCAGAAAAATGCAATTACCTATAGAGCAAGCAAACAGGCAAAAAGCATATATGGCGAAGGTGCGTGATGCTGTATTGCAACGGACATCATCGCCCCTTGCTTATATTGACACCTATGGCTGCCAGCAAAATGAATCCGACAGCGAAAGACTGCGGGGGATGTTGGAAGAAATGGGTTATGGTTTCACCAGCGATGAATTTGCAGCTGATGTCATTATTATCAACACCTGTGCCATAAGGGAAAATGCAGAGAATCGAGTTTTTGGCAATGTGGGTGCTTTGGTACACACGAAAAAGGCAAAGCCATCGCAGCTTATCTTTTTTTGTGGCTGCATGGCTCCCATTGCTGAAGTTGCTGAAAAAATCAAGCAGTCATACAAGCATGTGGATGTGATGTTTTCGCCAAACAATTTATGGTTATTTCCCCAATTGCTCTATGATGTCTTATTATCTTCGGGCGCAATTGGGAACATGGATAATATATCACCATTAGCTATGAGTAATGATGCTATAATTGACGATGCTTTGCTAGTTGGTGAATCTGATACAGAGTGCTCAGTCTCATATGAATCAACTCCGAACGAAGTAGGCGAAGGTTATATTGTCGAAGGATTTCCAATACATCGAGATAGACCAATTAAAGCTTGGCTTCCCATCATGTATGGCTGCAACAATTTTTGCTCCTATTGCATCGTGCCATATGTAAGGGGTAGAGAGCGGAGCAGAAGGTCTGAGGATATATTAGCTGAAGCCAAGGAGCTAGTGGCAAATGGATATAAAGACATCACCTTGCTGGGGCAAAATGTAAATTCTTATGGAGTGGGCTTAGATGAAGATATAAATTTTGCTGATATAATCAGACAAATCAACGATATAGAAGGTGATTTTTTTATACGATTTATGACGAGCCATCCAAAGGATGCATCGGAGGAGTTATTTCAAGCAATGGCAGAGAGCGAAAAAGCTGCCAAGCATATCCATCTTCCCTTCCAGTCTGGCAACAACAGGGTACTCGAACTCATGAATAGGGGATATTCACATGAAGAGTATATGGACAAGATATCATTGGCTCGGAAACTCATGCCAGATATTGTCATCACCAGTGATGTAATTGTGGGATTTCCTGGTGAAACCGATGAAGAGTTCGAAGACACTTTGAGACTTATTGAGCAAGCTCAATTTGATGCCATGTTCACATTTATATATTCCAAGAGACCAGGAACACCTGCGGCATCAATGCCTGATTCAGTTACTCGTGAAGAAAAGCAGATAAGATTCGACCGCCTTATAGAGCTTCAAAATACCATATCAGAAACGAAACACTCTGCGTATATTGGGAAAACCCTCAAAGTTTTAGTAGATGAAGAGTCACACGATGAGAGGTATCCCTTAAAAGCTAGAACAAACGGCGGGCGACTAGTACACCTTCATGGTGATACTGATATACTAGGTAGCTATGTGGCAGCAAAAATAACCCACAGCACATCCTGGGCACTCTTTGGAGAAGTGGGGAGTTATGTTAAATGAATATTTATGTGCATCTTGACTTTGCGGGTATACTTAACCTATAATTACCCTATAAACTTTTGGAGTGGAATTTATGAAGCTATATAATACAATGACGAAGAAAAAAGAGGAATTTATACCATTAGAACAGGGTAAGGTTAAAATGTATGCTTGCGGTCCCACTGTTTACAACTTTATCCATGTGGGTAATGCGAGACCGGTTATTGTTTTTGATGCTCTAAGGCGATTTTTCGAATACAAAGGTTTTGATGTCACCTTTGTGCAAAATTTTACTGATGTGGACGACAAAATAATCAACCGTGCAGAAGAAGAAAACACGACAAGCGAAGAAATTGCGCTTAAATATATAGAAGAATATCTAATCGATGCTCGAGGTCTCGGAGTACATGATGCAACCCATCACCCAAAGGCAACTGAAACCATTGATGAAATAATCGAAATGGTCTCAGGGCTTATCGAAAAGGGCAGTGCGTATCAATTGGGGGGCGATGTCTATTTCAGGACTGCGAGCTTTCCAACATATGGTAAGCTTTCCAATCAACGTATCAATGATTTAATGGCTGGTTCCAGAGTTGATGTGGATGACGAAAAAGAGAGTCCTGCGGATTTCGCACTGTGGAAAGCGGCGAAACCAGGAGAGCCATATTGGGATTCACCTTGGGGACAAGGTCGCCCAGGATGGCATATAGAATGCTCTGCCATGGTTGGGAAGCTTCTCGGGCAGTCCATCGACATTCATTGCGGTGGTCAGGATCTGACATTCCCCCATCATGAAAACGAAATAGCCCAATCGGAAGCCCATCATGGAGTACAGTTTGTCAGATATTGGCTGCACAATGGCTTTATCAGCGTGGATAATGAAAAAATGTCGAAATCATTGGGCAATTTCTTCACAGTGCGAGAAGCGGCGGAGGCTCACGGTTACGAAAATATTAGAATGTTCATGCTCATGAGCCACTATAGAAGTCCGCTAAATTATTCCGGAGATATTCTCGTTCAAGCAAAAAATGCATTGGAACGGTTAAAGACAGCTAAAGGCACACTGGAGTTCATCGCTAAAAGCGGTTCGGAAACATTAAAGGAAAACGAGTCCGCCTTTCTCGAATCTCTTTCCCGATATAGGGAACGCTTTGTTGATTGCCTGGATGATGATTTTAATACAGCAGATGCCATATCGGTCATATTTGAGCTGGTCAGGGAAAGCAACAGCCTGGCAGCAGGGACAGAGCCATCGATTGCTTTTGCGGAAGGTTCTTTGGCTGTCCTCAATGAACTGGCTAATGTACTTGGCTTATTTTATAACGACAAGGAAGCTGGCGACCTTGATGAGGATATAGAAAACCTGATTGCAGCTCGTCAGACAGCAAGGGAAAACAAGGACTGGGCGCAGGCGGATAAAATTCGCGATCAATTAAGTGATATGGGCATAGTCCTAGAAGACACGCCCCAAGGCATAAAGTGGAAAAGAACGTAGTAACGTATATAAGTTTAATTGAAAATATAACATTACTCAACAAGAGATAATGTCATTTGTTGCAGTTATAAACAACAATATAAAAGGAGATGCTATCATGGTATTAGCCATAAACGGAAGCCCGAGGAAGAGCTGGAATACCCATATGCTTTTGGAAAAGACCCTTGAAGGTGCTGCCTCAAACGGAGCAGAGACCGAAATTATCAATCTTTATGAGCTCGACTACAAAGGCTGTTACAGTTGCTTTGGTTGTAAACGTCAAGATGGGTTAAATGGTCGATGCGTCGTCAATGACGATGCTCGCCTTGTTTTAGATAAAATAGAGGAATGTGATGCTTTTATACTTGGTTCACCCATATATATTGGGGAAGTATCGGGAATGATGCGAGCTTTCTATGAGCGGCTCATTTTTCAATATATTTCATATGATAATGATAGCCCGCCTCTTTTTAATATGAAAATTAAAACAGCTTTTATTTTTACAACGAATGCTTCCGCTTCCGCATATGAGCAGACTGGCTACACGGCAATGTTCCAGCGTTATGAAAATATGCTCGCTAGAATTTTTGGCGAGTGTAGAACTCTGGCTGTTGGTGAAACATTGCAAACAGATGATTATAGTAAATACCATATGTCTAGGTTTGATGAGCAAGAACGCCGCCGCATTAGAAACGAAATTTTCCCCTTGGAATGCGAAAAAGCAATCGAGCTGGGTATCTGGGCATCGGAGTTGTTTTGATAAAAAAGGATTAAAAGTGTATAATTAACTGCAATCAAAGAGCATTTATACAAACAAGAAATGGAGTTGCTAATATTGGTATTCTCGTCATTGACTTTTTTGTGCCTCTTTCTCCCAGCTTTTTTATTGATATACTATACACTGCCTCGAATGAGAAATGTCACCCTTGTTATCTTTTCGCTGGTTTTCTATGCTTTTGGGGAACCTATCTGGATTGTCGCGCTACTCTTTTCTGGGGGTATCGACTATGTACATGGGATAATAATCGAAAAGCATTTCGGCAAATGGCAAGCAAAAGCGGCGTTATTATCATCGTTGATTCTTAATCTTGGGCTTTTGTGCATATTTAAATATTCTGGCTTCATTGTGGAAAACATCAATGCTATCTTTAGGCTAACGCTTCCTATTCCCACTCTGACGCTCCCTTTAGGAATATCATTTTATACTTTCCAGACCCTTTCTTACTCCATCGATATGTACCGAGGCGAGATAAAATGCCAGCACTCGCTCACAGCATTTTTGGCTTATGTGGCTATGTTCCCCCAGCTTGTCGCTGGTCCCATTGTGCGTTATGCTGACATTGAAGACGAGCTCAATCATAGGAAAACAACCCTTGCAGGTTTCTCCGATGGTATCACTCGCTTTGCCACTGGCTTAGGAAAGAAAGTCCTTCTTGCCAATGCCGCTGGACGAGCAGTGGAAACCATGTTTTATGGCAACATTCGACATACAGTGCTAGGTAGCTGGTTGGGGATTATTTTTTATGCATTTCAAATATATTTCGATTTTTCTGGTTACTCCGATATGGCGATTGGTCTTGGTCGCATGATTGGATTTACTTATAAAGAAAACTTCAACTACCCTTACATAGCTCCAACGATTACGGATTTTTGGCGTCGTTGGCATATTTCCCTTTCGACATTTTTCCGAGACTATGTATATATCCCCCTTGGCGGAAACAGGAGATTGCAAACTCGCAACCTTATCATAGTCTGGTTTCTCACTGGCTTGTGGCACGGAGCAAGTTGGAATTTCATTTTATGGGGCTTATATTATGCCGCTCTGCTCATAATTGAAAAGTTCATCATTTTACGTTTTGTCAAGCGAGAATCGATATGCCGTATCTACACACTCCCTGCTGTTCTCATTGGTTGGGCTCTTTTCTACTTTACAGATGCAACTGAATTATTTGCATGGTTCAAAGCAGCTTTCGGTTCTGCTCCCTTATACGATTTTCGCGTGTATTCGGTTTTTTATTCCAATATATTTTTACTTATTATATTAACAATCGCAGCCAGTCCGCTACCAAAACGCATAGCTACCTTAGCAAGGGAAAAACTACCCATACTGGAGCCAATCCTGAACGTGGCTCTCATGCTAGCAGTTTTCACAATGCTAGTCGGACAAACATACAACCCATTTCTATATTTCAGATTTTAATGGTCTGTTGATGAAAATACCTAAGGACTTGCTTTTCGGTGCAAGTCCTTTATGTTGTAACTATATAACATCCACTCCATTGAATGTAATCCAAATCGCAGCTGTCGGCAACTGGCACGACTTCAATGATATGTCACAAGCCCAAAAAGACAGCTTAAAGAACATCATTATTGATTGCCTGTGGTCATTTACAGGTATTTCTCGAACCAAATGATAACCTTTAAATAATACCGATTGACTTAATTGGCATGACTGTAATAAGTTAATTAAAGTGACAGTCATATAAACATCGAAAGGAATGATACTAATAAAAAAGAAGATATTAAGACTAGCAGTGATTTCACTAGTAATTGTAATGTCATTTGCAGCAGTACTACCAACATATGCAGCAGGTGATGTTAATAGCACGTTTTCCGCAGGTGTTTATAGCAGTACCGCAATAACTACTGATGGAAGCCTCTGGGCTTGGGGTGTGCGTGTTAACCAGCTGAATAAGGATGAATCTTACGAAATCCCTTTTATACCAACGAAGATAATGGATAGTGTACGCTTTGTCTCTGCCGGTGTAGTTCACAGTCACGCAATAGCAGAAGACGGTAGTCTTTGGGCTTGGGGATTGAACATCTCAAATCTTTTGGGCGATGGAACTGATATTAGCCGTTTTTCGCCAGTATGGATTATGGATGATGTCACTTCTGTATCAGCAGGTCCCATCCACAGTTTAGCTGTGAAAACAGATGGTAGCCTCTGGGCTTGGGGTAGCTACGTACCAATACTATCTGAAGTCGAAGCATATACAAACAGTTTTGTACCTACTATGATTATGGATGATGTCGCATCAGCAGTTGCTGGTGGTAGCTGTAGCTTTGTCATCAAAACCGATGGAAGCCTGTGGTCTTGGGGGCGCAGAAACGAAGGTATGCTCGGTGACGGCACCGCATACGATCGTTTCGAACCTGTTCGTTCGGTACCCATAAAGATAATGGACAATGTAGTTTCAGTCCATGCAGGGCTTGAATACTCGATATATGCTATTAAAACTGACGGCAGCCTCTGGGCTTGGGGCAACAACGATTTCGGGCAGCTTGGCGACGGCACTACAACGAGCAGTAACAGCCCTATAAAAATCATGGACAATGTTTCAACCGTATCATCGGGAGCTGCATTCACGATGGCTGTTAAGACCGATGGGAGCCTTTGGGCTTGGGGCAACAATAACCAAGGACAGTTAGGTGACGGAACCACGACAAACAGACTTTCACCTGTTTGGATTATGAATAGCGTAGCTTCAGTATCTTGTGGTGGAAGCCATGCTTTGGCAGTCAAGACAGATGGAAGCCTCTGGGCTTGGGGTTCCAACGATAATGGCATTCTCGGAGACGGAACAGGTATAGAACGACATACTCCAATTAAAATCATGGAGAACGTACAGTTACCTGCAAATTCATCAAATTATATCAAAGTCTTAGTAGACTATAAGTTGATGACATTTGAATCTCCCCCACTAATAAGAAACGGTCGCACAATGGTGCCAATGATGACATTATTAGATGAGTTTGGCTATTTATATGAATATAATATAGAGCATGGAACTATCAAAGTGGAAAATGGGGAGACAACCCTCATTATGTCCATCAGCAATTATACACCAACTATCAACGGTGAAATTACCATGATAGATCAACCTTGTATTTTAGTTAATGGAGTACCACTAGTTCCGCTACGATTCATCGCTGAAACCTTTGGCTGTATGGTCGAATGGAACCCCATTACCCGAACGGTCATTATCACGAAATAATATAAGCTTATAGTGCGAGTATGCATACACGCATTATTGTGGAATGGAGGACTTGCTTTTCTTTGTAAGTCCTTTGTTTTGTTTTATACACAATCAATTCGAATATTCAGCTTACTATCCCAATACTATACCAGATACATAATACATAAATTTTAACTGGTATTCTTTTCATAAATAACGTATAATCTATGTGTATATCGTTCTCTTGATTAAAATATGCTATTTCGATGCATTTTATTGATATAAAGGTGTAGATTGATGAAGAATCTTGTTATTGACCTGCGAGTGGTGAGAAACAACCTTAGGGCAATCAAAGATCGAGCACAAGGTGTTCATGTATTTGCTGATTTAAGCGCCAACGCCAGTGGAATGGGGCTTTTGCCCGTCGCTCAGTTTTTGCGAGATGAAGGATTGCGAAACTTTGCAGTATCCGATCCCGCTGATGCGAAGATTCTGAGGGAAAACGGCTTTGCCACAGAGCGTATTATGATGCTTCGCAGTACCGCTGACCCCAACGAAATAATCCAATTGCTATCCCAAAACGTCATTTGCACAGCAGGTTCCTATGATGCTGCTGTGGCGATAAATGGCATTGCCGAATCCGAAGGTGTTCAGGCGCAGATTCAAGTAAAGATTGATACTGGGCTAGGTCGATATGGCTTTAAACCATCGGAGCTAGATAAGGTTGCGGCAATACACAGATATATGTCCAGCCTTACTGTTGTTGGGACTTTTACCACATTTTCCGCATCTTGGCGCAGCAAAAAACTGACCTTGCTGCAGCTTGATACTTTCAACAGCGTTCTCGACAAACTCATCGAAATGGGACTGGAACCTGGTGTTGCCCATGCTTGCGATTCCGCTGCTTTGTTTCGCTACGAGATAGAATTGATGGATGCAGTGAGAGTAGATACCGCTCTCACAGGCAGGATTCCAGGCAAAGCTGTAGCTGGCTTAACAAAGGTCGGTTATATAGAAGCCGGTCTCGAGGAAGTGGGCTGGTATCCCAAGGGGCATATCATCGGCACAGAACGCAGCTTCAAAACGAGGGCTCCCACGAAAATCGCCATATTGTCCGTTGGTTATTTCCATGGTTTCGGCGTTGACCGCAATATTGTCGAAAGAAGCCTTTTTGATATAGTCAGATTCCGTCGCCGCAAGGCATATGTTAGAATAAACGGCGAGCGCGCTCGAGTTTTAGGTAGTGTCGGTTTATTACACACAATGGTGGATGTCACTAATATCGATTGCACCGTGGGAGACATCGCCGTGTTGGACGTTGACCCTGTGAACGTCAAAGGTTTGCCGGTAGTATATATATGAAAAAGATTTTTGAGCTAGATCAGCATATAGCAAATCTAATCGCCGCAGGTGAAGTGGTGGAGCGTCCTGCTTCTGTGGTGAAGGAACTTGTGGAAAACTCCATTGATGCTGGTGCCACTGCCATTACTGTTGAGATTCAAGCTGGAGGGATGTCCTTTATCAGGGTCACAGATAATGGCTCGGGAATGTCACCAGAGGATGCTGCAACAGCTTTTTTGCGCCATGCCACCAGCAAGTTGCGAGCTGCTAATGAGCTGGAAGCAATTGGTACCCTAGGTTTTAGGGGAGAGGCACTGGCGGCAATTGCTGCTGTGTCTCGCATCGAGCTACTCACCAGGGAACAAGCTTCAAACGAAGGAGTCTCTTTGTCCCTTGAAGCTGGAAATATTATTGAGAGTTCTCCCGCAGGCTGCCCCGAAGGCACAACCATCATTGTACGAGACCTTTTTTTCAACACCCCAGCTCGCCAAAAATTCATGAAAACAGACCGCTCCGAAAGCGCTGCGGTGGCTACTGTTGTTTTGCGCTGCGCTTTATCAAGCCCTCATGTTTCGATTCGTTTTATAAAGGATGGAAAAAGCGAATACCACACTCCCGGCGATGGACGTGTGGATTCCACCATTTATAGTCTGCTTGGTCGAGAGTTCATGCAGGGGCTCATTGAGGCTTCCTCCAATGACGAGACAATAGCTGTCACTGGTTATGTCTCCGCTCCAACTTTCCCCAGGGGAAATCGGAGTTATCAATTCTTCATTGTAAATGGAAGACCAATTTCATCTAGAACTCTACAAGCTGCCCTAGAGCAGGCTTTTGCCAACAATCTTCCCTCTGGACGTTTTCCCTCATGCGTACTTTATATTAACATCGCTTTTCATCAGGTGGATGTGAACGTTCATCCTGCAAAAACAGAGGTGAAGTTTGCTTCTGATAAACAGGTCTTTGATGGGGTTTATTATGCTGCTCTTTCTGCCATTAGCAATTATAAATCAACAGGAAACAATCAAATGGGCTTTTCTGAGGGCGAAAAAAGAGATACAACGACAAGCCTTGGACGGAGCGGAGGTTTCCGCTCCATGGATGCCGATGCATATCGTAAAACATATAGCACTCAAACAGTTGCTGGCGAAAATGAGCAGCTTTCTGTGCAGGAATCAAGCCTATTCAAGCAAAGCAGCAATACTTTCCCGGTTGACACTAATACTTACGAAGCATTCATAAAACCTATAACCTATGAAGACATCACCAAGGATGACGAAATCCATATCCAAAACTTCGAATTAAATCAAAATGCTCCAGCATATCGAGTAATTGGCGAAGCATTAAACACATATATCATCCTGGAGTGTTTCGATGGTATTCGGCTCATTGATAAACATGCGGCTCACGAGCGAATCCACTTTGACGCACTACGAAATACAGCATATGAACCGATGCCCCAAAGCTTGATAACACCTATCATTTGTAGGCAGGGACACGAAGAAGCTTCAATATTAATGGAAAACGTTGATTTATTGGAAAAACTTGGTTTCTTTGTGGAAAGCTTTGGCGAAGATGCCATCGCAGTCAGGCAAATACCTACACAAATCGAATACACCGATGCCGAAGCTGTCTTGTCAGATATATGTACCAGGCTTACTCTCGGTGAAACTCCTACCCTTGTCCAACTGGATGAGGTGTATAAGGCAATAGCATGTAAAGCTGCCATCAAAGCTGGAAAGTCTTCCCATATGGAAGAGCTCTCCCAATTGGCTGCCAGAGTTATGTCTGGCGAGGTAACGAAATGTCCCCATGGGAGGCCTGTAATGATGGAAATTTCAAAGGCCACTCTCGACCGTGGATTTTTACGGCTATGAATAAAGGCAAAGTTATCGTTATTACTGGTCCCACCGCTTCTGGGAAAAGCGAGTTAGGACTTTATGTGGCAAAGGAAGTCGGCGGCGAAATAGTTTCCGCCGATTCCATGCAAATTTACCGATATATGAATATAGGCACAGCAAAGCCCAGTTTAAAAGAGCAATTGTCAGTCCCCCATCATATGATAGATATAATATCACCCTTTGATAGCTACTCGGCTGCTCTTTATGTCAAAGATGCTGTGAGTTGCATTGATGGTATTCACGAGCGAGGAAAGCTCCCCATTATCGTAGGTGGCACAGGTTTATACATAGATTCATTGATATCTGCCAGGAGTTTTTCCCCTGTTTCCGATGACGCATTGCGAAAATCCCTAGAGATGGAATATGAGCAAACAAGCGGTAAAGCAATGCTGGACAAACTTAAAAGATTCGACGAAGCTAGCGCAAACACTCTACATGAAAACGATAAAAAACGTATAGTTCGCGCCATGGAAGTCTATATGCTCTCTGGCAAAACAATTTCTGTGCATGATATGGAGACAAAATCCATACCGCCAAGATATGATGTTGTTAAATTCGCTCTGACCTATGCTAACAGAGAAATTTTGTATGAAATTATCAACAAACGCGTTGATATTATGTTGGAAATGGGACTATATGGCGAAGTTTTAAAACTGATTGAAATGGGTGTTCCCTCCAGTAGCACCGCAATGCAAGCCATTGGATACAAAGAAATGTTTGCTGTTATAAATGGCGAATGTGAATTATCTATTGCTGTGGATAAAATCAAAATGGAAACAAGGCGATATGCCAAGCGTCAGCTCACTTGGCTCAGGCGCGACAAGGATATAAAATGGCTCTATAAAGATGATGACGGCAAGGGTGATGTGCGTCTACAGCTTTTATCTGCCCTTGACTCTGTACTTAAACCCAGCCAATGCTTCGAAAATACCCCGTGATGGAGAAGGTGAAATGAGGCGTAACGATTTCTATATCAAATTAATCACTGCAGTGTTATTTTTAGCCGTTGTTTGTTATATCGGTATATATGTTTACAATGCGGCGATGAAGTCGTACGAGACAACGGAGGCTATTCATTTTACCATTGAGAGGACATTTCGTTCGCAGGGTTTTATTCTCAGGACTGAAACAGTGCTCCAACAATCAGATAATGTAGTATTGCCGATTGTTTCCGATGGTGAAAAGGTTGCTTCAGGTCAAGCGATTGCAGTGGAATATACAGGTAGAGAAGCTCTGGAAACAGCTTCTGAGATTCGCGCTCTTCGATTAATGATTTCCCAGATTGAGACATCAGGAAACGCCGATGCTGCTGAAGCCATTAGATTGCAAAGTGTGATGGAACTCTCAAAGGCACTGGGATTGGGTGATTTCCGTCGCCTTGATGAATTGATTCTCAATGTGGAAACCAGCATTTTCGCCAGTTATGCGACTTCCCACGATGATTTACCGGCAATGAAAACACGCTTGGAATCTTTGGAGACACGGGCAACAGGTGTTTCCATGGTCTATGCTCCTTTTAGTGGCACTTTTACCCAGACTGTGGATGGTTATGAACACTTGACTCCTGATGTGGTCTTTGACATACTACCCACCGCTCTTAATAATTTGTTTAGTACTCCTTCGACAGTATCTGGTTATGGTAAACTGATAAGCGAGTTTAAATGGTACTATGCTGCCATTATGAATGCCGACGATGCCAGGCATTTAACAGAAGGGCGCAGAGCGACAGTTTTACTTTCGGGAGCTTTTAACGATTCCATAAGCATGAATGTGGAGCAAATTGGTAGACGAGAAGAAGATATTTGTGTTGTTCTTTTTTCCAGCTCCCAAAGCATACACAATGTCGCTCCTCTAAGGGAACTGCGAGCTGATATTCTTTTCGATGTCATATCGGGTATTCGCATACCAAAGGAAGCCATACATCTGGACGATGATGGAAGAACCACATTCATTTATCTTCAAACAGGTGTCTTGGCAGAGCGGGTGGATGTTGAGATATTAATGGAAACTGGCGATAGTTATATTGTGCCAGATGGTGCCCGAACAGGTTCTCCCTTGCGGGTTGGCTCCACGATTATAGTCAAAGCCAATGATTTATACGACGGGAAAGTGGTAAGATGACAAGTATTGACGATAATATAAAGAGAATACGAGACAATATTAACGAAGCAGCATTGAAATCAGGAAGAGAACCTCGTGATATTAGCCTAGTTGCCGCAGCAAAGACGAAATCCGCTGATATGGTAAAGCAGGCAATTGCAGCTGGTATTGATGCCATTGGCGAAAACCGAGTTCAGGAAATGCTGGATAAACGGAGTCGCGATGCCTATGAGGGAGCCCCGCTACATTTTATCGGACATTTACAGTCCAACAAGGTCAGGCAAGTGGTGGGTATATGTGATTTAATCGAATCTGTTAGCTCTGAAGCTTTGCTCACAGCCATCGGAAAAAGAGCGCAGTCCATGGATATTGTGCAAAATATGCTCATCGAAGTAAATATCGGAAAAGAAGCATCAAAAAGCGGAATTAACCCCGAGGAGCTGGAAAATCTATTATATTTGGCTTCCCAGACACAGGGGATTAAAGTCCTCGGATTAATGGCAATACCGCCTTTTTCCGATGATATTGAGAGAAATTGTTACTATTTTGACATAATGTTTCAGCTTTTTATTGACATGGGGAAGAAAAAATACGATAATGTCTCTATGGATTTTTTATCGATGGGTATGAGCGATAGCTATGTTGATGCCATCCAAGCAGGTTCCAACATGGTTCGGATAGGCACAGCTATCTTTGGCGATAGGACCTGAAAAAGGAGGTGTCATGACTTGGGCTTTTTTAGCGATTTAAAAAAATTGACAAAACCATATGACGATGAGGATGATTTTGACGATTTTCAACCAAAGCGTACGGAGGATTTGCCTCCCGCTCCCAGAACGACTACGCAAGCGCGCAGTTCATATGGAGGCTTTGAGGAGACTCGCGATAGCAATAAGGTTGTTAGCATCCATGCGACAGCCCAGCTTCAAGTCGTGCTCGTGAAGCCGGAACGATTTGAAGCCGCTGCAGAAATTGCGGATCATTTGCGCGAAAGGCGTACTGTTGTTCTAAATCTTGAGCAAACAAACAAAGATATAGCTCGGAGGCTCGTTGATTTTCTCAGCGGTGTCGCATATGCTCAAGATGGAAAAATAAAGAAAGTCGCAGTAAACACTTATCTCATTACGCCCTATAATGTCGATTTGCTGGGCGATTTAATCGATGAGCTGGAAAACAACGGGCTTTACTTCTAGTACTGGTATGGGGTGAAAGCTACTATTTTGTATGCGCTCGCTAGAATTACAGGGTAAAACATCGAATTTGTGATTTCACTAGGCAAAATTGGGAAGCAAGGATGTGTCCCAAAGGGTATTTGAAGATACCTCGTTTCAAGTGAGTCGGAATCGAAAAAGGAAATACCGATAATCGAAAGGAAGGATTTATGCTGACTCCACAGGAAATAACAGAAAAAGCATTTACCAAAGCTTTTGTTGGTGGCTATGATATGACAGAAGTCGATGACTTTTTAGAGTCCATCAACGCAGATTATGCTGCCCTTTATAAGGAAAACGCCATCCTAAAGGGAAAGCTTAAGGTTCTTGTAGAAAAGGTGGAAGAATATCGTTCCACCGAAGATTCCATGCGAATGGCTCTTTTGACTGCTCAACGCATGGGTGAGGAAATAACAACAGAAGCAAATAAAATCAAAGAAGAAACTCTTCGCAAAACCGATTTGGAAATCAAAGCGAAACTAGACGAAACCGCAAAGAGGATTTCAGACGAGCAGCTGCGCCTGAGCGTTGCTGCAAAAGAAACTGGGCGGTTTATTGAGTTGTCCCAAGCGATTATGCGCAAGCATACTGAGTTTCTATCCAGGCTCGAAACTGCAACAAGAGCTGTTCTCCCCGATTCAGCTTCCCAACAGGTGGTTTCCAGCGAAGAAATTATTAGACCCTCCCACGAAGATCAAATTGCTGAAACAGCGGATGAAATCGGCGATGTGATGGATAAAATTACCGGCAATGGCTCATCAACTTCGTCTCTTTCGGAGTATTCTGAAGATACCATTGACATAGCAATTGCAAGAAATGATACCGATGACAATGACGATGATGCCCTAGTGGGTGTATATGCCTCAGATGGGGAAGAAGAGCAAGATACCATGACCCCTCGGCCCAGATTCGATTTTGATGATTTGAGATTCGGCTCAAATGTCAATAGCGAAGACGATGATGATTAATTTCACCAGCGAACCTGCAACACATAGGCTGTCGGGAGTCGCCAAACTGGGATCGACTCCCGATACCCTATTATATCTACAGTCGTGTCTTTTCAGGAGGGTAGCACAGAGTGTCTGTTTTTTAGTTCCTATCGCTCAGTGACGCATCCATGCGTCAATTCGCGCGCTACACCGTCCTTGGTTTCGCTTGACGGAACTAAAAAACAGACACTCTGCGCTACCCTATTATATCTACTGGAAAAGGAGTATGATATGTCCCAAGATTATAATGAAACCATAAATCTGCCAAAAACGGAGTTTCCCATGCGTGCCGGATTGCCAGCACGGGAGCCCGAGATGCTCCAAGCATTATATGATAAAAAAGTATACGAGACATTAATGGAAGCAAATGCAGGTAAACCAGAATTCATTCTCCATGATGGTCCTCCCTTTTCCAATGGAGACATTCACATTGGCACAGCGATGAATAAAATACTCAAAGACATTATTGTCAAATATAAAAATATGTCAGGGTATTATGCTCCCTACACCCCAGGTTGGGATAATCATGGTATGCCCATTGAGAGTGCAATAATCAAAAGTAATAATATAGATAGAAAACAAATGACAATCCCTGAGTTTCGCGATGCTTGTCGGGATTTTGCAGCTAATTATGTAAATCGTCAGCGTGAGCAATTCAAGCGTCTTGGTGTCATTGGCGATTGGGACAATCCCTACCTCACCATGGACAAGGCTTTTGAGGCTCATGAAGTCCGTGTTTTCGGAAGTATGTATGAAAAGGGATATATTTATAAAGGGGTAAAGCCTGTTTATTGGTGTCCCACAGACGAAACCGCCCTTGCTGAAGCGGAAATCGAGTATGAGGATGTTCCTTGTGTTGCTGCTTTTGTTAAATTTCCTGTTTTAGACTCAAAGGGTCTGTTCGATGATATAAACTATGGAGACAGCATCAGCTTTCTAATATGGACCACCACAGCATGGACTCTACCAGGTAACCTGGCAATATGCCTTGGTGCCGATATAGAATACTCTATATGCTCTGTAAACGGCGAAGCGTATATCATTGCAACTGATCTTGCCAAGGAAGTGTTCGGTAAAGCAGGTATTGAAAAATACGATGTTTTAAAGACATTACCCGGTTCGGCATTTGAACTAATGACAGCGAAGCATCCATTTTATGATCGAGAGTCATTGATAATCCTTGGCGAGCATGTAAAAACTGACACTGGTACCGGCTGCGTCCATACAGCACCAGGGCATGGTGCTGACGACTTCAATGTCTGCCATAATTATCCCCAATTACCAGTTATCACCCCTGTGGATGCATATGGAATGATGACCGCAGAAGCAGTCCAATACGAAGGACTTTACTACACAAAAGCCAATGATGCCATAATCGAAGACTTAAAAACAAGCGGTGCGCTTTTTGCAGCCGAGGAGCTTGTTCACTCATATCCCCATTGCTGGCGTTGCAAGGATCCTGTCATATACAGAGCCACCGAACAGTGGTTTGCTTCTGTGGATGCCATGAAAGATGCAGCTGTAAAAGCCTGCGATGACATCACCTGGATTCCCCAATGGGGCAAGGAGCGCATGATTGCAATGATAATCGAGCGTTCTGATTGGTGCATTTCCAGGCAGCGACATTGGGGTTTACCAATACCCGTTTTCTATTGTGATGATTGCGGCCAGCCTGTTTGTACTCCTGAGACAATTGAGATAGTCGCAAATCTCTTTGGTGAAAAGGGTTCAAATGCTTGGCATGATATGGAAACCAATGAAATATTGCCAAATGACTTTTCTTGCCCCCATTGCGGCAGCAGCAAATTGACCAAGGGAACAGACTCCCTCGACTGTTGGTTTGACTCTGGTTCTACCCACGCTGGTGTACTTAGCTCAGATGAGTTCCCCTCTTTGAGCTATCCTGCAGATGTTTATCTTGAAGGCGGAGACCAATATCGAGGCTGGTTCCAATCCTCCATGCTCACCAGCATCGCAGTCAATGGCATAGCACCATATAAGACCATTATAACCCACGGCTGGACAGTTGACGGAGAGGGCAAAGCCATGCATAAATCCCTTGGCAATGCAGTGGCACCAGAGGAAGTAATAAAGGATTATGGTGCCGATATATTAAGGCTTTGGGTCGCTTCCTCCGATTATAAAGTAGACAGTCGCATTTCCGGGGACATACTAAAACAGCTCTCGGACATTTACTTAAAAATCCGCAATACTGCTCGATATATATTGGGTAATCTAGAGGGTTTTGACCCAGATTCGCCAGTGGCTATCACCGATATGCCGGATCTTGACCGTTGGGCTTTGTCAAAGCTAAATGAGCTTATAGCCCGAGTGACTGCAGCATACGAAAGATATGAATACCATACCATTTACCACGCCATTCACAATTTCTGTACTGTTGATATGTCAAACTTTTATCTTGATGTGATAAAGGATAGGCTTTACTGTGACGAAAAAGATGGTTTACCCCGCCGTAGCGCGCAAACTGCCATTTATATTATCCTCGATGCCCTGGTGCGAATGTTGGCACCCATCCTAGCTTTCACATCAGAGGAAATTTGGGCAATCATGCCCCATGGTCAAAACGCTAAGAGCGATAGCGTATTGTTTAACCCCATGCCCAGCGCAGCTGAAGAGTATTCCATATCCGCTCAAAACCAAGCTCTTTGGGATAAGCTATTAGGATTGCGTTCCGATGTGAACAAAGCTCTGGAGCTAGCTAGGGCAAATAAAATAATCGGCAAACCCTTGGATGCCGCGGTGACTCTATATATTGACGATAGTACGGCTTCTTCCTTTGCCGAATTGGAAGGATTCGATTTGAAGGCTCTCTTTATCGTTTCCTCCCTTGAAAAGATAACAGGAAGCGGCGAAGGTTATGCAGGTACCGCCTTTTCTGGCGTGACTATTTTAGTCGAGGAATGCCAAGAGCCAAAGTGCGCCCGATGCTGGACACATGATAAGGATGTGGGCATAAACCCAGAGCATCCAGAATTGTGTCCCAGGTGCAACACTGTAGTTACCGCAATGAATTGACCATCAGCGGTCTATTACCGAAATAACTGTACAAATATTGTAGTGTATTTTAAAATGGGCCACTAATAGAGAGGATTGCTTGTCATGCTTTGTTTTGTTTTTGCAGCACTGGTTGTGCTCCTGGACCAATTTATAAAGCGATGGGTGCTTTTAACTCTGCCTCTTCACGAAAGCGCTCCCCTGATTCCTGGAATCATAGGACTCACCCATGTGCAAAATCCAGGTGCCGCCTTTGGCATATTGCCGAACCAGCGGTGGCTGCTCACAGCAATTGCATTTTTATGCGCATTAATGCTCATTGCCTTATTGCTCCGATATGACGAAGGTTTTTGGGGGATGCTTGGACTATCTAGCGTTCTTGGCGGTGCTATTGGGAATCTCGTGGACCGCTTGGCATATGGTCATGTCATTGACATTTTTGATTTTCAATTTGCAAATTTTGCCATCTTTAACATAGCCGATGTCTTTATTGTCCTGGGTTGTCTAACAGTTATAATTTACATAATAATTTCTACATTTTCACCACCGGCAAAGCAGCCTGTGAGTGTCGCCGCTCCAGTTGAAGAACGTAGCAGCGAAAGGGTTATTGCAGAGCCGCCACCCCAAGTTAAAGACGAAATAGGACTTTATGATTTTGAGTATGGAGAAAAATCCAGACAAGAAGACAACTTAACCCAAGATGAGCAAAATTCAGGTGGTATTAGTGAGTCGCGCTATTCCAAATCGGCTTATTTGACTTCCGCCGATTCTAGTTCGGACAGTGCCGATGATGAGTTTCCCTCCGATATTGCCAATGCCCTGGATGTTCTCTCCGAATTGGAAAAGGAACTTGCAGATATGGAGATAGACAAAGACATCGACGATCTGCTTCGTGAATATGGTTTTGAAGACGACGATACAGAGTTTTAACGAAGGAACACGCCTTGACGTGTTCCTTGCAGAAAATATGATAAATCATACAAGAAGCTCCATCCAAAAGCTGTTGGAAGCTGGTCGCGTGACCTTGGATGGAGCTATTGTGAAAAAAAACCACAGAACGTCATTTGGTGAGTCTTTTGTAGTGACAGAAGACGAACCGGTGGCTTCTGTTGCAATTGCCCAAGATATTCCTTTAGATATCATTTTTGAAGATGATGATATCATAGTTGTCAACAAACCTAAAGGGATGGTTGTGCATCCCGCTCCAGGACATCCCGATGGGACACTAGTTAATGCCCTTTTAAGCCATTGTAAAGGAAGTCTATCTGGCATTGGAGGTGTTATACGCCCTGGTATAGTCCATCGCATCGATAAAGACACATCGGGTCTGGTAATCGCTGCAAAAAGTAACCATGCCCATTTATCATTATCCAGACAATTATCAGCAAGGACTCTAAAACGAGAATATGATGCAATAGTGCGTGGTGTCATGAAAAACGACCAGGGTACAGTGGATGCTCCCATTGGTCGCCATCCCACTAACAGACAACGCCAAGCAGTTACAGAGCGCAATTCCCGCTTCGCCATTACCCACTGGGAAGTCGTCTCTTACTATGAAAAGCATTCTTGGCTTCGCTGTCGTTTGGAAACAGGTCGAACCCACCAGATACGAGTGCATATGGCATACATTGGGCATCCCATTGTGGGTGACAGCATTTATGGACAAAAAAAACCAGAGCTTGGAATGTCTACCCAATGTCTCCATGCCACAAAGCTTGTATTTATTCATCCAAAGACAAATAAGCCAATGGAGCTAATCTCGAAACTTCCCGATTATTTCCTTGATTTATTGGGAAAACTCGAGGGAAAAAAATAACTGCTGCAATCAACCTTTGGAGATGATGCAGCAGTTTGTAGACAATAAGGGAATGATTATGAACCACGATGACTATATGCGCTTGGCTCTGAACCTTGCAAAAGAAGCTGCAAGAGATAAAGAAACGCCGGTTGGCTCCATAATTGTAAATCCTGATGGCATTGTCATCGGCAAAGGACGCAACCGACGTGAAAAGCTATCTAGTGCAATAGCTCATGCGGAAATAGAGGCTATAGAGAACGCTTGTAAAACACTGGGCGATTGGCGCCTTCTGGGCTGTTCCCTCTATGTAACCCTGGAGCCTTGTCCAATGTGCGCCGGGGCAATGCTAATGTCGCGCATCAGCAAGGTTTACTACGGCTCTCGAGAGGAAAACACAGGCTCCTGCGGAAGTGTGGTAAACTTATTCATGGAGCCATTCAGACATAACACACAAATTGTGGGTGGTATTTTAGCAGATGAATCATCTGCTCTGCTGGCTAGCTTTTTCAAAGAGATGCGCTGATTATTTGCTAATTATTTGGAAAACAGTCGCTTTCGTTATTGTTGTCCATATTGGATACTAGCATATAAACAGTATTCCAATCGATTGCACGTAGGATATTTTCTCCTCTGCAATCCCTGTTGTATGGTGCATCGTAACAGATGACTTTTGCCACAGGAGCTATGACACTGATGTTTTCCGGGTCGTCATCAATCATAACATCCAGGTCTTTTTCCAAGCAAACAGCCCTTTTACTTTCCGGTGCGTTGTGGTCGCAAAAAATCACTTCTTCATAGTTTATGTCGTTTCTGTATAGCCAATTTCGCACAAATGCGCGCATAAGCCTTCCTTTAATGCTTTTTTGGTAGGCGTAAGCGCGTTTGGAGATTATGTATATTGTATGCCCATCATCGAGAAATTTACGGACTATTTGACCTGCATCTTTGCGGGCAGGTTCATTTATTACATATCGAATCCAATGCCTTTTCCAATATGATCTAAATTCCTTTGGTGGGCAACCAAACATTTCTTGCACATCATATAAGCTGTCATCAATGGTCATGCGTTGATATTTTCGCATGAAATATTCAGGGGCGTGTCTGCGGTGGAAGCCATGGATGTCGGTGAGCACGCCATCTATATCTATTCCTATTTTCATCGAACCTTCTGCCTTTCGTGTAGGACATATTACCATATGCCAACGATATTTTCAAGTCTTTTTTGTCAATTATTTCCACAAAATGGACAATTGGGGTGTGATATTTTGCTTTATTATGATAGAGGCGACGAAATCGAAATAATGGCTTGTGACGATTTCGATTTAGTAAAAACATTTGAATGTGGACAATGCTTCAGGTGGGACGCTGACGAAAACGGCTATTATTGGGGTGTTGCCAAGGGCAAGGCACTTCGACTGCGCAGTAGTGGCGATAGCATATTTCTTGCAGCTTCCATGGAGGAATTTGAATCGATTTGGTATGATTATTTTGATTTGGATAGCGACTATAGCCTTATCCGTAACGACCTTGCCATTGATGATTTCATTGGCACAGCTATTGAATTTGGAAAAGGTATAAGGATATTGCGACAAGATGGTTGGGAAGCCCTTTGTTCTTTTATATTATCGTCTCAAAACAATATCCCTAGAATCAAAAAAATCATAGCAACTTTATGTCAGGAATTTGGTAATAACATTGATTATTTAGGAAAGAATAATTACAGTTTTCCAGCGGCATCTACACTGGCAAAGCTTAATGAAGATGATTTAGCTCCCATCCGCAGCGGATTTAGGGCGAAATATGTCATAGCTGCTGCAAAGGCAGTTGATAGTGGAGAAATTGACCTGGATAAACTAATGACTCAAAGCATAGACGATGCTCGTAGGGAGCTTATCAAAATTAAAGGTGTCGGTGAAAAGATTGCCCAATGCGTCATGTTATATGGACTGCATATGAAAAACGCATTTCCAGTTGATGTTTGGATGAAACGTGCAATTTCGCAAAATTATGGTGATGACTTTGACTATACGGCTTTCGGTCTATATGCTGGAATTGCCCAGCAATACATTTATTTTTACACAAGAAGCTTGGAGCTTCGATAATATCCTTGCAGTGGCAAAGGATTAATGCTACAATGGTTTTATTAAGGAGGATTAGCCATGTTTAATCAATCCCCGTTTCGGAGCAATGTCCGAACACCCAATATGAAAGACTTTTTCAATAAAGGACGGCGCTTCATTCCCATTGTCATAATTCTTGTGATTATTGGTTTTTTGGCAACAAACTGCTTTTACAGCTTAAACAGCGGTGAGGAGGCTGTTGTTACTCGTTTCGGTAAATGGGTAAGGACGGAAACCGATGCTGGTTTGAAATTCAGGTTGCCATTTGTTGAAACAGCTCATATCGTCAATGTCCAAGGCGTGCGACGTATGGAGTTTGGTTCAACCCTTGTAAATGGAGTCTATGTTGATATACCTGAAGAAGCCCTCATGCTCACAGGCGAATTGAGCCGAGTAAATGGACTGGTCAATGCCGATTGGGTTATCCAATACCGCATATCCAACAGCTACAACTATTTGTTCAAAGTAGACGATCCCGAGTCCACCCTCCATTCCATCACACAAGCAGCATATAGACGCGTAGCTGCTGCCTATCCCCTTGACGATATATTGACAGACCGCAAAGATGATATACAGCGGGAAATACTGCGGGATTTACAAGAAATCTGCAATAAATACGAAATGGGAATCGAAATCACTGCGGTTCAGCTTCAAGATGCTTCCCCTCCCAATGAAGTACGGGAAGCCTTTCTCGATGTCACAAGGTCTCTGGAAGATAGAATCGCTAAGACAAACGAAGCAGAGCGGTATAGAAACGAAGAGCTTCCACGAGCCCAAGGACGCGCTGTAGCTGCTATAAACGAAGCAGAATCATATAAAGAACGTCGAATCAACGAGGCACTTGGAGCCGTGGCAAGGTATACCGCCATAGAAGAAGAATATCGCAATCAGCCCGATATTATGCGCACCAGGCTATATCTGGAAATGATACGCGAGGTTATGCCAAGGATAGAAAACGTCTATTTTGTCGATCCTACCTCAGGTAACCTCATAGAAATCCTAAATCTGACACCATAGGGAGGTTATCAATATGAGTCAAGGCAATACATATTCCTTTGTGAACGATAATGCTGCTCCAACTCCCAAACGCAGCATTAGACCATATCTAATATTATTCATTATTGTTGCATTAGCAATACTTGCATATAACTCCTTCTTTTTTCTCAATGAAGACGAATCCGCTCTGGTTCAACGTTTTGGTAGAATCGAATCTGTTTATATGCGCGATGCATCCCCAACTGTTATTGAATATTTAAGAGACCGTCCGGAAGTTGATCTATACTTGGGAACGGGACTAAAATTCAAAGTTCCATTCATAGACAATGTGATAAAATATTCGTCAAAGTTGATTTTATATGATTCACCACCCAGGGAAGTCCTCACCCTGGATAGACATAGGCTCTACTTTGACAACACTGCCCAATGGCGGATTGAAAATCCATTGCTTTTTTACGAGGCATATAATAATATCGATGGTGCCAAGGAGCGCATCGATGACGTGCTTTATTCAGAAATGCGCATCAGCGTGGGTCGCCTAAACTCCTATGTTTTGATAAGCGATCGGGAAACATCTGGTAAGATGCTACTTGATATGGCAGAAGCCGTTAGTAGAAACTTTGCTGAACAAGGTATCATCGTTATAGATATTCGCATAAAGCGCACCGACCTTCCCAGTGAAACATATGCAAGCATATATAACCGTATGAATACCGAGCGCCAAAGGGTAGCAGCCGAAAATCGCTCCCAAGGTGACCGAGATTTATTGGAAATTCGCTCAGAAACAGATCGCAGGGTTATATCTATAACATCGGAAGCAGAGCGCAGAGCAGAGGAAATCCGAGGCGAAGGAGACAGCGAGGCTGCTCGTATATACAATGAAGCATACAGCCGTGACCCAGAGTTTTTCGAGTTTTACAATTTGCTCGATACATACCGCCTCACAATAGGCAGCAGCTCCACTTTGGTAGTACCCCTAGACAGCCCCTTTGCTAAATACCTGCTTGGTATAGACTAAGGTTATATAACACCCTTTGGTGCTATTTTTGTTAAAAAAACTTGCATTTCACACCAGATGGTGATATTATGGCTTTCCCTGTGAATATAAACAATTATTTCAAGTAGAAATGAGCTGTTTTACTTTCATTACGAAAGGAGGTGGCAAAACCAGTGCCGAATATCAAATCCTCAGCCAAGAGAGTGCTTACATCGCAGAAAGCAGCTGCTAAAAACAAAGCTGCAAAATCGCTGATGAAAACTAATCTGAAAAAGTTTGACGCTGCGGTTGCTGCCGGCGATCGAGAACTAATCGATAACGCTCACAAAACAGCCGTCAAAACCATTGATCGCGCTGCAACTAAAGGTCTGATACATAAAAACAAAGCATCAAGACGTAAAAGCGCAATGGCAAAAAGGCTCAATAACATAAGCCAGGATTAATCATAACTGAAGCTACTCCAAAAACTCGCCTTTTGGCGAGTTTTTGTCATTGGAAAATACCAAAAAACCTTGCTTTTTTGGTATTTTTTTGGTATCATGTATCTAGGAAAAACAGCTAACAAAAAAGGGGAAAAACTTTATGAATTCCGCTGTCGATGTATGGAATCGCGTACTTAAAATCCTAAGTACAGATTTAACTTCAACCGCAATATCAACTTGGTTCAGCGATTGCACAGCTGTTGACTTTGCCAGCAACAGACTTTATCTCCATACGCCTTCGGAATTTCGCAAAAGTGTCATTGATGAGCGTTTCACAAAAACGATTAAAGAGGCTCTTAGCGAGCTATTTTCCGGAAATGTTGATATAGTCGTCCTTGACGATGAGGGGCTTGAAGCCTTAAAGGAAGCATCAAAGGAGCCTGACCACCTATATACAGACGACTATACCTTTGAAAAATTCGTAGTTGGCAATTCCAACAAATTCGCCCATGCAGCTGCCCTTGCAGTTTCTGATGGAGTCGTGCGCAAAAACTATAATCCCCTCTTCATATATGGCGAATCCGGCTTGGGTAAAACACATTTGCTCCACGCTATACGCCACTCTGTTTCAAAAAAATATCCCCATTACAACATTGTTTTCGTAAAAGGCGAGGTTTTTACCAATGAGCTCATAGAAGCCATACAATTGGGAAAAAACTTCGAGTTTCGTGAGAAATACCGAGGCGCTGACATCTTTTTGATGGATGATATACAGTTCATCGCTGGTAGAATATCTACACAAGAAGAGTTTTTTAACACATTTAACACGCTCTATGAAATCGGCAAGCAAATTGTATTCACCTCCGATAGACCACCAAGCGACATTTATAGGCTTGAAGACAGGTTGCGTGGCAGATTGGAATCTAGCCTCATCGCCGACATTCAAACACCCGATCCTGAGCTTCGCATAGCGATTATTCGCAATAAAGCTTCCCAGCTTGGAGTCATACTCCCTGATGATGTCATCGACTATATTGCAGACACAATGACCTCCAATGTACGCCAGCTAGAAGGTGCTGTTAAGATGATTATCGCCCTGCGAGACATCATGGACGAAGATATTACCGTTGCTTCTGTTGCCGCAAGGCTCAAAGAGATATACAAGGCATCAGAAGACCTGCTCCCCACTGTGGATACCATCATTGAAGAAACTGCAAAATACTACACCCAATCCCCAGAAGAGCTGAAAAGCCAACGGAAAACCCGGGACACCGCCCATGCTAGGCAAGTTTCCATGTTTCTTATACGCAAACTGACCAATTTATCCCTAAAGGAAATCGGTGCTTTATTTGGCGGTAGAGATCATACAACGGTTTTGTCCTCAATACGCAAAATCGAAGCAAACATTGAAGATTCACCAGATTTTTCAAAAATCATCAGGGACATCACCTCAAACATTAACTCAAAAAATTAGTCCACATTTCCACATAATCCAACTGTGGACAAATTGTGGAAAACCATTACTCCACTTGTTTTCCACTTTATACACATTAGTTTTCCACAGGGAAGATTTCTCCAAAGCCTTGCAAAATAAGGACATTTTTGAGTTTTCCACATAAGTTTTCTCTACTACTCCTGTTACTATAAATATAGATATATTCTATATATAAAAATAAAACGCAATCCATACCAAAATATACAAAACACCAGCGAGCGAAAGAAAGGAAATATCATGAAATTCACTTGTGAAAAGGTTTTGCTACTCTCTGCTATACAAACAGCGACCCGAGCCACTGTTTCAAAAAGCCCAGTTCCCTCCCTGGAGGGTTTGCTCATCGAAACAATTGACAATAGCGTCACTATAACAGGATATGACTTAAAAACAGGAATTGTTGTCAATTTAGATGCTCAAATTGATGAACCAGGCGGAATTGTTCTAAACGCTCGTTTATTTGGCGATATTATCCGAAAAGCTCCTGGTCAATATATAACCATTGAGTCAAATCCTAGATATGTGGTCACCATAACCAGCGAAATGAGCGAATTTGAGATTCTTGGCTCACCTATAACGGACTTTCCCGAGCTTCCTGCCATTGATGGAGAAGACAGTATAGCCATCGCCGAAGGAAAGCTTAAAAAAATGATAGCGCAAACAAATTTCGCTGTAAGCGACAATGAAACAAGACCAGTTCATATGGGTGCTCTCTTTGAAGCAGATGGAGGAGAGCTTACCATAGTGGCTGTTGATGGATATAGGCTTGCACTCTGTCGCGAAAGCTTGGAAGACAGCGAAGATCAAACATTGAGTTTTGTGGTGCCAGGTACTGCTCTCAGCGAAGTCGAGAAGGTGTCATCGGACAGTGAAAATCGGGTAAATATTACTTTAGGTTCAAAGCATATTCAATTTCTGATAGGCGAAACAATGCTAATATCTCGCCGATTGGAAGGGGAGTTTCTAAATTACAGAACTTCCATACCCCAGTCTTCCAAATATCAATTTGTTGTGGAAAGAAGCGAAATTATCAATGCTGTGGAACGTGTTTCCTTAATTCTCAGTGACAAAAACAAAGGTCCTGTGAGGTGCTTTTTCGGAGACAAGATCATCAAGCTTTCTTCAGCATCGGCACTGGGAAAAGCCAGCGATGAATGCATCATGTCTGGTAATGGCGAGGAACTTGAAATAGGTTTCAATGACCAATACCTCATAGATGCTCTAAAGGCGGCTCCAGCAGATGAAATAAAAATCGGCTTATCTTCTGGAATAACGCCATGCGTAATCTCACCTGCTGATGATTCAAACAACTTCACCTATATGATTCTACCTGTCAGGCTTCGCCCAAACGAGGTCTAAGAACCCCTTCATTAACTTGATAGACAATTACAAGTGTGCCATAAAGGTAGCAAACTCATTAGTGTTAGCCTATATTTGAAAAAATTACCTTGGAGTAATATATGGAACAAGAAGCTAGACAAAAAATCAAGCTACCTGGAGTCAGCCAAATCTCAATAAGGGATGAATACATTAAACTCGATGCCCTATTAAAATACGCATCCATTGTGTCCACAGGTGGCGAAGCAAAAATGCTCATACAAAATGAAGAAATACTGCTAAATGGAGAAATATGCACAATACGTGGAAAGAAAATTAAGGCAGGCGATATTGTGCGCTATGGAAATCAAATACTGATTGTCCGTACAAAATAATTTAAATGCTAGTAAATGAACTATACTTGGAACATTTCCGCAATTACATAAGCGAAGCTGTTGAGTTTAGCAGCGGAGCTAATATAATAACCGGTGGCAATGCACAAGGAAAAACCAACCTAATCGAAGCTATATATATCCTCGCTGCTGGGCGCTCTTTCAGACAAGCTAGCGATAAGGATTTAATATCATTTCAAAGTGACAGCGCATATATCAAAGCAAATATACAATCAAGCAATAGGGAGCAAAGCCTTGAAGCCAGGTTGTTTCGCGAACGAAGGCGCGAGCTTTTTGCAAATGGAGTGAAGCTTAAAAAAGTCTCTGATCTCACAGGACGCTTAACTGTTGTTCAATTTGGTCCAGATGACCTTGACATGATAAAAGACGGTGCAGCAGTCAGACGAAAGCTCATGGACACTTGTTTGTCACAAATGAGACCAATTTATACAGCGGCTCTTTCTGAATTTAATAAGCTTTATGACAATAAAGTCAAAATTCTAAAAAACTTCCACGAAAAACCTTCTCTACTCGAGCTTTTAAATGATTTTAATTATCGAATTGCCCAACAGAGCGCACGGCTGATTTATTATAGGACAGCTTTTGCGGCGGCTTTGTCACGGAGAGCAGCTCTTGTCCACGAAGAGTTTTCAGGCGGTACCGAGTCTCTCACAATTAAATATAAAACAATTGGAAATATGGATGCCAGCGGAAAGAAGCCCGATGAAATACTTCCAGAGATTATTGAGAGCCAAAGGGAGTACTATCAAGCTGAGCTGCGAGCTGGGCAATGCCTTATGGGTGTTCAAAAAGACGATTTAGAAATCGATATAAATGGTATCTCAGCGCGCAAATTCGGTTCCCAAGGACAAATGCGCACTGCTGCAGTTTCAATAAAACTTGCAGAACGCGAGCTCCATTATGATGATAAGGGTGACTATCCCATACTTTTACTAGATGATGTGCTTTCTGAACTCGACAATGAAAGACAAAGCTATATATTGGAAAAAATCGCCAAAGGGCAAGTTTTTATCACCTGTTGCGATGAAAACTCCATTTCTCTTTCCCAGGGCTGCTATTTAATTAAAGTGGATAATGGCAAGCTAAAATTGGAAAAACCTGTGGCAACAATGACATCTTTAAGGGATTATGATGTTCCAACAGTACATGATTATTGTGTTTAAGGTGTATACAATATGTATTTACATATAGGTCAAAATGTTGTTGTATCCGAGTCTTCCGTAATCGGGATTTTTGATTTGGATAACACAACAAGCTCGCATATAACAAAAAGATTTCTCAGTCAAGCAGAAAAAGCTGGTAATTTAATAAGCGTTTCCGACGAGCTGCCGAAATCCTTTGTTTTATGTAGTGAAAATGGCGAAAACTGTGTGTATTTATCCCAATTATCCTCCCAAACATTGTTAAAACGAACGGAAATGTCCAGTTGGTTATAGCTAATTAATTAATCACAAATAATAGAGCTGGGATTGTACAAATTTGAAAAGGGGCTTTAATATGGCAGATTCTTATGACGGTAACATAGCAGAAGAGGAGTACGGCGCATCTTCGATTCAAGTGCTCGAAGGGCTTGAAGCCGTGCGGAAAAGACCCGGAATGTACATAGGATCTACTTCCTTGACGGGGCTTCATCATATTGTTTATGAAATTGTGGACAATGCCATAGATGAAGCATTGGGTGGCCATTGCGATGAAATAAACGTGACCATCGGGAAGGATGGCACGATTACCGTTATTGATAATGGGCGGGGTATTCCTGTGGATATTCAAGAACAAACAGGCAAGCCAGCCCTGGAGGTTGTCTATACGGTGCTCCATGCTGGCGGAAAGTTCGGCGGTGGCGGATACAAAGTTGCTGGTGGACTTCACGGTGTGGGTGCTTCTGTTGTCAATGCATTATCGTCCTTTCTCATTGCCCGTGTCCATAGAAATGGAAACATCTATGAAATGAAGTTTGCCAGGGGCGATATTACCCAAGAAATGACCATAGTGGGCGAAACTGATAAAATCGGCACGGAAGTCATATTTATGCCCGATAGCGATATATTCGAAGATTGCGAGTTTTGCTATGACACGCTCCATGCCAGAATGCGCGAACAAGCCTTCCTCAATGCTGGTTTACGCATCACCACAAGGGATGAGCGGGTTGGAAGAGAAACAGAAGACACAATGATGTATGAAGGCGGAATTATTGAGTTTGTTGAATATTTAAACAGAAACAAAACGCCGCTCCATGAAAATGTCATATACCTTACTGGGAAAAGCGGCGAATCAATGGGAGAAATCGCCTTGCAATATTGCGGCGATGTGTACAATGAGTTTTTACTGAGTTTTGCAAACAATATCAATACTGCAGATGGCGGAATGCACGAAACTGGCTTCAAATCAGCGATGACCAGAGTCCTCAATGATTATGGGAAAAAGACGAATATGCTCAAAGGCGACGAAAAACTCACTGGCGAGGACTGCCGAGAGGGTATCACAGCCATTATTTCCGTTAGATTAATGGATGCTCAATTTGAAGGGCAAACGAAATCAAAGCTAGGTAATAGCGAAATCAGAACCCTGGTCGATAATATTGTTTCCGAAAAACTGTCCATATTCCTTGAAGAAAACCCAGCCGTTGCCCGTGTAATAATGGAAAAAGCCATCACCGCTTCAAAAGCCAGAGAAGCTGCCAGGAAAGCAAGGGAAAATATCCGTAAAAAGAACTCCTTGGAGGGTATGACTCTGCCAGGAAAGCTCGCCGATTGCAACGAGACGAATCCTGAGCTCACTGAAATATACATTGTCGAGGGAGACTCAGCCGGCGGGAGCGCAAAGGGTGGGCGTGACAGTCGTTTCCAAGCAATATTACCCCTATGGGGTAAAATGCTCAATGTTGAAAAAGCTAGAGTGGACAAGGTTTATGGAAACGAAAAGCTCACACCAGTTATAACAGCCCTTGGTGCTGGAATTGGTGAAGAATTTGATGAGTCTAAGCTGCGATACCATAAGGTCATTATTATGGCTGATGCCGATGTGGATGGTAGTCATATTAGAACTTTGCTGTTGACCTTCTTCTTTCGTTTCATGCGTCCTTTGATTGAAGGTGGCTATGTATATGCAGCACAACCACCTTTGTATAAACTCACCAGGGGTAAAAATGTCCGCTATGTTATCGACCCAGAAGAGCTGGATACTGCGATTGCACAAATGCGGGGAGAAGATAGCAGAGCCAAGGTGGAGCTTAGCAGAAACAAAGGTCTTGGTGAAATGGATGCACACGAATTATGGGATACAACGATGAATCCGGAAACCCGGGTGCTAAAGCGCATCGAACTAACTGATGCCATACAAGCAGATGAAGTATTCACAGTCTTAATGGGTGAAAAAGTCGAGCCTCGCAAAGAATACATTGAGAAAAACGCTAAATATGCTGTTGACTTGGACACATAGCGCAAAGGGGTAATTTTCATGGCGAAAAAAGAAAAAACTGGGGACATCAGCTATCCTGATCAAAAAATAATCAAGTCTCCCCTGGAAGAAGAGATGGAAAAATCTTTTCTTACCTATGCAATGTCTGTCATCATCGATAGAGCCTTACCTGATGTGCGAGACGGACTCAAACCGATTCATAGGCGAATACTATATACCATGCACGAGAGCAATCTCACCAGCGATAGGCCTTTTCGTAAAGCAGCCACTGCAGTGGGTGATATAATGGGGCGCTACCATCCCCACGGTGACGCCTCTATTTATGATGCCCTTGTTCGTATGGCACAGGATTTTTCCATGCGCTATATGCTGGTATCAGGTCATGGTAATTTCGGTTCCATCGATGGAGACCCTCCTGCTGCAATGCGATACACAGAGGCGAGATTGTCGCAAATATCCGATGAAATGCTAAGGGATATCGATAAAGACACGGTGGATTGGTATCCCAACTATGATGAAACAAGGCAACAACCCAGGGTGCTACCCAGCCGTTTCCCCAATTTGCTAGTAAATGGATCCAGCGGCATTGCCGTCGGTATGACAACAAATATACCTCCCCATAATCTGACGGAAGTTATAAATGCTGTTATTTGCGTCATGAATAATCCTCAAGCAGAGCTGGATGATTTGATGGAGCACATCACAGGTCCGGATTTTCCAACCAGTGGCATCATAATGGGCAGAGCAGGTATACGAGCTGCCTATGCCACAGGGCGAGGCAGGGTCAGGCTTCGAGCCAGAACAGAACTGGAAGAGTTTTCCCAAGGTCGCACGAGAATCATCGTCACCGAACTACCCTATCAGGTGAATAAATCCAGGCTTTTGGAAAACATGGATGCAAATGTCAAAAGTAAAAGGATAGATGGTATTTCCGTTATTAGAGATGAATCCGACAGGGATGGAATGCGTATCGTCGTTGAACTAAAGCGTGATGCCAATCCCCAGATAGTCCTCAATCATCTTTATACTCAAACACAAATGCAAACAACATTTGCCATAGTAATGCTTGCCTTGGTGGATGATCAATCTCAACCTAGGGTGCTATCACTGAAGCAAATGCTTGATGAGTATATCGCCTTTCAAAGGGATGTGGTGCGTAAGCGCACACAATACGACTTAAAAAGAGCTCAGGAACGAGCCCATATCTTAGAAGGACTCCGTATTGCCTGCGAAGGCGACAATATTGATATTATTATTCAAATAGTCCGCTCAAGTTATGATGATGCCAGGGAGCGGTTGATGGAGCGTTTTTCATTATCTGAGATTCAAGCCCAAGCCATCCTGGATATGAGAATCAGGCAATTGCAAGGCCTAGAAAGAGATAGAATCGAAAGAGAATATGCTCAGCTTATTGAAATGATTGAAAAATATATTACTTTGTTGGGCGATGAAAAACTCTTGGATGAAGTCTTAATTTCTGAACTAACGGAAATTAGAGATAAATATGGCGATGAGCGAAGAACGGAAATTGCGATTATCGAAGACGAAATCGATATAGAAGACCTCATTGATGAAGAAGAATGTGTGTTTACCCTTACCAATGCTGGATATATCAAACGTATGCCAGCAAACACATATAAAGCACAACGCCGTGGTGGTCGCGGGATTACCGGTATGACAACGCGAGAAGAAGACTATGTGGAAACCATAATGACAGCCTCCAGCCACGACTACATATTATTTTTCACCAATCAAGGCAGAGTATATAGAAAAAAAGGATATATGATTCCGGAAGCGGGTAGACAAGCCAAGGGCACGAACATAGTGAATATATTGCCTATAAACCCAGGTGAAAAGGTATCGGCAATGATAAGAATGCGGGAGTTTGAAGATGAAGTTTATCTCATGATGATAACCCGCAGCGGCTCTGTTAAGCGCATGAGGATGATGGAGCTTCGAAATATTAAAAATGTTGGTATACGTGCTTTAAAACTGGGAGAGGACGATGAACTAATCGCCGTCAGGGATACCGATGGGCAACAAATGATGCTGATCGCAACCCATGATGGTATGGCAATCTGTTTCAAAGAAACCGATATAAGACCCACCAGCAGAGTTGCTGGAGGTGTTCGGGGAATTCGTTTGCGAAAGGGAGATTATTGTGTTGGAGCCGCAAGGGCGCGCTTGGATGGTTCCTTGCTTACAGTCACTGAAAACGGATATGGAAAACGTACAGCAATCAGCGAATATTTACGAGGCGAAGAAGGGGATGTCCAAAGCCGCGGAGGCGTTGGTAGAAAAAATTACTCAATAACAAGCAAAACAGGAAAGGTTGCTGATATTAAGGTTGTGGATGATAATGATGATGTCTTGATAATTTCAAATGATGGAACCATCATTAGAATGTCTGCTTCCGATATTAGTACATATAGCCGAGCCACCCAAGGTGTCCGCTTAATGCGAACCAATGGCGAATCTCGAGTTATATCTATTGCGCTGACGGAAAAAGAAGAAGAGGATGAGGAAGGCACCGAGAGTATAGTCGAGTGACATTAGTTATCGACTATACTCTCGCTTTATACAATGAAAAAAGTTAGCATTTATACCGATGGTGCCTGTAGCGGAAATCCAGGTCCTGGGGGTTGGGCTTCTATACTAATATATGGCACTACAGAAAAGGTTATCTCCGGCGGCGAAGCAATGACAACAAACAACCGCATGGAGCTTATTTCTGTCATATCAGCCCTGGAAGCCCTTTTGGAAAAATGCGAAGTTGAATTGTTTACGGATTCTCAATATGTTGCAAATGCCATTAATTTAGGCTGGCTGGAATCTTGGGAAAAAAGCAATTGGACACGCAAAGGCGGAGCTGTGAAAAATATCGATTTGTGGCTTCGACTGCTTCCCCTGCTAAAAAAACATGAAACAACGATTATTTGGATAAAGGGCCACGATGTGAACGAATACAACATTCGTTGCGATGAGTTGGCTGTCGCTGAAAGTAGAGCATATAAGGAAAATGCATAAATGCATTGCAAGCTTTGTGCAGGTATTTCGAGAATGAGCCACTAGAGCTGTTTGTGTTAGGACTGGGTGACATTTTCCTTTAATAATACATCATGTGTGCCGCCTTCCACAATGGAGGTTGCAGAAACCAAGGTGAGTTTTGCTTTGTCTTGAAGCTCTGGGATGGAAAGTGCTCCGCAATTGCACATTGCAGATTTGACTTTTCCCAATGTTAAGCCGAGATTCTCTTTCAGGCTACCTGCATATGGCACATATGAATCGACACCTTCTTCAAAGGAGAGAGATGGTGCTCCACCAGTATCATAACGCTGCCAATTGCGAGCGCGAGCAGAGCCCTCACCCCAATACTCTTTCATATAACTTCCACCAATGCTGACACGATTTGAAGGACTTTCATCAAATCTGGCAAAATACCTACCCAACATGAGAAAGTCTGCACCCATGGCAAGGGCAAGTGTGCAATGATAATCGAGAACAATGCCTCCATCGGAGCAGAGGGGGACATAAATACCTGTTTCTTCGTAATATTCATTTCTCGCCTTGCAAACATCAATGACAGCAGTAGCTTGACCCCGACCGATACCCTTTTGCTCCCTTGTTATGCATATGGAACCACCACCGATTCCAACCTTGACGAAATCAGCTCCACAATCGGCAAGAAAGCGAAAACCTTCTGCATCCACCACATTGCCAGCACCTATTTTAACGGTGTCACCGTAGTTTTCTCTCACCCACTCTAGGGTTATTTTTTGCCACTCGGTATATCCTTCCGAGGAGTCGATACATAAAATATCAGCACCAGCTTCAAGTAGAGCAGGTATGCGCTCTTCATAGTCACGAGTATTAATACCAGCTCCAACAACATATTTTTTTTCGTTATCTAATAATTCCAGCGGGTTTGCCTTATGGGAATCGTAATCCTTACGGAATACTAAATGGGCTAAACCTCCGTTACCATCAATGATGGGGAGACAATTGAGCTTATGATCCCATATAATATCATTTGCTTCGCTAAGAGAGGTGCCTGTGGGTGCTGTGACGAGCTTTTCAATGGGAGTCATGAAGCTACTGACCTTCTCGCTACCATCCATACGGCTTATGCGATAATCACGACTGGTTATAAGCCCAAGGAGCTTGCCATCGGCTTCGCCATTTGATGTTACAGGAATCGTCGAGTGACCTGTTTTTTCTTTAAGCTCCAGTACGTCATTTAAGGTCATTTCTGGGGTGACATTGGAATCGCTTACCACAAAACCCGCTTTGTGGGATTTCACCCGCCCTACCATTGCAGCTTGGTCTTCTATGGATTGAGAGCCGTAAATAAATGAAATACCGCCTTCTTTTGCCAGTGCGACGGCCATTGTATCGTCGGACACAGCTTGCATGATGGCGGAAGTTAGGGGAATATTAATTTCCATTTCGGGGCTTTCCCCTCGGCGGAATTTTACAAGGGGAGTTCGAAGGTTGACATTTTCTGGCGTACAGTCTACTCCGGAATATCCGGGTACAAGGAGATATTCGCTGAAAGTGCGGGATGGTTCGGTGAAATAATAGGCCATATGGACCAGTCCTTTCTATATATAGTAAGTCTTGAGGCTGTGATTGGGTATAATATATCTTCGCTTATCAAGCCTTTAGATGCTCTTATAAAGATGAATAATTATACTTTATATAACAAGAGTGCGTCAAGCTTAAAAGAATATTAGTTTATTATTCATGTAATGTACATAATCAGGCTTTATTATACGCACTAGTACTCCGTATTTTAAATAACTACTCCTATCTACCGGTCTTTTTGCCGCCATGCGGCACGGTAAATCCTTGAAAGGCGATAGCATTCCTGCGGATTTCCCGCACCACCTGACGACAAAAATCCTCAGTATATAAAACCAGTTATTTAAAATACGGAGTACTAGTTTGCAATATAAAACATGGAGGATGCTATTAAATGGAACGAAATATCAATGAAGGCAACAATGAGCTAGATAAAAATGATGATTCTAGTAATAATGATGCTAAAATGGAATCCGAAAACAACGAGCAGGAGCAAGTGCAGGGGGAAGCTCGGGAGCAAACCCAGGGGGAATCGCAGGGAGAAGAGCATGAACAAGCTCAGGGGGAAGGTGTTGTTTTTACGGATGCGGCGCTTACAAGAGATGATGCTCAAATTGAGGAAAAAGAGCTATCATCAAGTGAGAATAATGGAAATAACAACGGAAAAGGTACTGAAACCGTTACAGTTGCGAAGCTTTTAAATATGGGAAATCTCGACCGAAACTTCGCTCCCCGCCCTGATGAGTGGAGCGAACCCATAGTCAAAGAAAAGCCTGAAACAACATCTGGAATGTATACTCCAGGCATCAGTGTTGAGCAAAGTGCCTCGCGCAGGCGCAGTAATATAGATCCGGGAAATCCTCGCCCCAATAGAGAAAACAGCACTCGGAGCAATAGATCTGTGCGAGCGTTGTTCCTAGTGCTTATATGTGCGATAGCTAGTGCCTTATCTGCATATGGCGTAATGGAGTTTCGCTTCAATCGTGGCGATTTCACAGTTGTGAACCACGTTGTTTTAGGAGGGAGCTATAATGGGCAACAAAATGCTGGCATATCAGATCCTCTATTTGCTAGCAATGGAAATATAACAGCAGAAGATATTTATGATATGGCTTGTAACCAAGTTGTTAGCATATCGACGAAATATGAATATCCCGGTGGTTTTTATTCAGGGATGAACCCCAGCTCTTCTAACACTGAATCGGGCTCTGGTTTTATCATTTCCAGCGATGGATATATTTTAACCAATTACCATGTGGTGGAGACTTCATATAAAAATAACCTGCCTCTCATTGTGATGCTCAACGATTGGGCAGAATACGAAGCAACGGTTATGGGTTATGATATTAATAATGATGTGGCTTTGATAAAGATTGAGGCAACGGGACTGAGTCCGGTGATTATAGCAAATAGCGACAATATAAAAGTCGGTCAAACCGTATATGCCGTGGGAAATCCTCTAGGAGAGCTGGTATATACGATGACCGATGGGATAGTCTCTGCGCGTGACAGGGAAGTTTCCGTTGATGGTAAGACAATTAACACATTCCAATTTAGTGCTGCTGTAAATTCTGGTAATTCCGGTGGTCCTTTGTATAATAGTCTTGGCGAGGTAATAGGAATAGTTACAGCAAAGCCCAGAACGGCATCGGTGGAAGGTATTGGATTTGCCATACCCATTAATGATGCAATAGAAATTGCCATGGAGCTCATCGAATTTGGATACATAACGGGCAGACCTTTGATGGGCATAACAGTCCAAAACGTGACAAGCGCAAATGCTGCTTTCTATGATTGGGTCATAGGTGTCTGGGTCATGTCTGTACTAGATAATTCGGCAGCAGAAAGGGCCGGCATCTTAGTGGGCGATATTATAACCAGCTTGGGTGAAGTAGATATTGAAACTCATGATGAACTGACCTTCAACCTGCGAAAATACAAAGCCGGCGACACAACAAATCTAATAATATGGCGAGACGGCGAGTACATAGAACTAAGCATAACCCTAGACGAAGACCTATCAGCAGGACAAGCCAGATGAATTAGGAATTAGGAATGAGGAGTGAGGAATGAGGAGTTAGGAGTGAGGAGTGAGGAGTGAAGAGTGAGGAATGAGGAGTTAGGAGTGAGGAATGATGTGTGTGGATTCCACCACATCGTGCCACATTCGTAGGGCGCGGCATCCCTGACGCGCCGCTTCGCCGATTCACATAAATTCCACCGAATCTCATAACATTTCGTAGGGCGCGGCATCCCTGACGCGCCGCTTCGCCGATTCACATAAATTCCACCGAATCTCATAACATTTCGTAGGGCGCGGCATCCCTGACGCGCCGCTTCGCCAATTCATATGGATTCCACCACATCTCACCACATTCGTAGGGCGCGGCATCCCTGACGCGCCGCTTCGCCGATTCACATAAATTCCACCGAATCTCATAACATTTCGTAGGGCGCGGCATCCCTGACGCGCCGCATCGACAACTCATATGGATTCCACCACATCGTGCCACATTCGTAGGGCGCGGCATCCCTGACGCGCCGCTTCGCCAATTCATATGGATTCCACCACATCGTGCCACATTCGTAGGGCGCGGCATCCCTGACGCGCCGCATCGCCAATTCATATGGATTCCACCGTATCTCACCACATTCGTAGGGCGCGGCATCCCTGACGCGCCGCTTCGCCAATTCATATGGATTCCACCACATCGTGCCACATTCGTAGGGCGCGGCATCCCTGACGCGCCGCTTCGACAACTCATATGAATTCCACCATGTCTCGCCACATTCGCCTGGCGCAGCATCCCAGGCCGCATCGCCGATTTGTTTACCTTTTTGTTAAATTCACTATGGTTATAATACTGTCATATATCATTGGTATACATAGCAATATAATTATGGTGGTACAGAGTTGGTAATAACGTTTCTTTTTCTGTGTTGCCAATTGCCAATTGCCATCATGATTATATGAACCACCCATTCGTAAAAAAGCAGCAAGCTTACTGGTAGCTACAGACTCTCTAATGAATCTATGAATCAATACTATATGCATAAATAATGCTGTCCAATGTATCAACGGCATTATTCCATTTTTTATAGCTATTATTCTAGGACCCAATATTATTGCAACTAGAGCTAATGTGAAAGCAATAAGCCTGTTTTTCATTTTTCGGACTACAATAGCTAGTTCTGTTAGGTCTGTATGAATCTCTGGAGCATTCTCAGCTTCATTTGAGCGAAACACTCCCATATTCCATACACTGCATACGAATTCCCAACCGCTCTGTGCATATAGTGCCTTGCGTGATTCTATCTGCAATTCAATGATATCTACGAACTGTCCGAAATCGACTCGGTATTTATATTGCATGGGCTCCCCTTTAACAAAGCTTGCTTTTTCGCCTAATAATGCTTCTAGATGCCAGCCTTCGGCTGACATTTGAGCATACATACTCTCCTGTTCGCCAATTTGCCATTTTTCAGGTATCCATGTTGTTTTTTTTTCTGCGACAGACATAAATCTAACACTCCCTTCGTCTATGCTTTTATGTATGACACAGCATCTCTGACGCGCCGCATCGCTAATTTATATGGATTCCACCATGTCTCGCAATAACTCCAATACCGTTTCAATGCTCTCCTCGCCTGTATATTGAAGCTTGAATATGTAGTCATTTAGCTTTGCATATATGACAAGTCCTGTTGTATCGTATTCTCGGCCATCATGTACGCGCAAATCGTCAAAAGCTATATCATCATATGGTTCGAATCTATAATGGTACACGGAATCTTCATCTTTTCTGAATAAATCCTGAAAAATAATGGGAGTCATCCAGGAAAATCGCAAATGGTATATATTTACCGATAAATGTGGTGAATAATCCTTAAATAAATATCGGTTAAATGAGTCGTATTTCCAGGGACGTTCTGGAACTGTACCATTTTCTGTTATTACTATATATGAATACATGGCAGGAGACCATCTATATTCGATGCTGTTACCGTGGTCAATCCCTCTTGATTCATGTCCTGGCTTTTTAATGAGCGAAGTATCATTTTCTATATCTGCAAGACGGATAATGCTCATACTACTCCCAGAAATATCAATGGATTTCGTAGTTGGGAGAAGGTTTACTTCCTTATAGATATAGTTAACTTGTATAATCATCCATATGTATATTGTTATGATAGAACCAAGTATTATATAATATCGGTTTCTTTTGCGAAGTGGTTTTCGCCAGTCAGCTTCATGATTATATGAGCGACCTTTTCGTAATTGGGAGACTAACCTAGCAGTGGACATAGATTCTTTTATCATGAGATACATCCCAGATATAATACTAATGAATTGAATGAAAAGTATATCTAAATCGAAAGTTATAAAATTGAATAGTGTAAATCTGTTACCAGGATTTTTAATAATATACCGAATCAAAAAATATATAATTATCATGAGAAATAGAGTAGATCTAATCGTTCGGTTTCTTATTTTACGCATTGCATATGCAAGCTCAGCTGGGTCAGAATATATCTCTGGGGTATTTGCGTCTGCTGGCGAGCGTAAAACGCCCATATCCCAGTTGTCGCAAACATATTCCCAACCGCTTTGAGCATAAATATCTATGCGTGCTTCGGTAAAATTTCCAAAATCCACTCTATAAGTATATTGCATGGGCTCCCCTTGGGTAAAATAGGCTTTATCGCCCACTATGTCATCCAGGTGCCAACCCTCTGCAGACATATGGGTAAACCAGCTCTCATGTTCGCCAAGCTGCCATGCTTCTGGTCTGCGCTTGCGTTTTGTTTTGGCTTCCGACATTATTAACCCTCCCCTTCTCCCTCGCCATCGCGCAGCATATCTTTAAGGCGCTGGTATTCAATGCGAAATGCGACTCTTCCTTCTGGAGTTATTCGATAAACCTTCCTACGCCCGTCATCTTCTTCCAAAGAGATAAGACCATCCTTTTTCATACGTGTGAGTACCCCATATAGTGTTCCAGGACCCATGATAAGCCTCCCCTGGGAGGCTGTTTTTATTTCCTGCATCATTTTGTAACCATGAGACGGATTCATCAGTGCCAAAAGCACATAATACATAGCCTCCGTCATAGGACCTCCAGAATACGGCATGGGGTAACCTTCTTTCTATTATGCTACGCGATACTATGCATAACGATATATCGTATAGCATAATAATACTATACGATATTTTTAATGTCAAGGGGAAATATTAAATTGCTGTTTATTAAGATAGCAACAAAGCAACGCTGCTCGCAATGACACTGGGTTATTAGCTCGTGACTAATAACTATTATGCAAGCCGTGACAATTCTGCTCAAACTATGGGAGCAAATTCATCCATAAAAGTAAGCATTTTTATAATCATATCAGCCAAATCGTTATCGATGGTAGACCAGCTGTAGTAGTAACCAGGATAGTAGTTGCACAATTGGTATTCCTGCCCTTGATACTTTACACTTGTGTTTGCTAAAGGTCGTTTGCCTGTTTTATCAGTTTGAATGCAATACTTACATAAATTGCATTCTTTAGTTTGCTTAACAACAAATGCATGCAAATCCTCGTCCATAGATTCAAATGCTTCCAAATATGTTTTCATTCCATTTGGTATGCAAAGACCAAATATTGCTGGCTTTGCAGTATAAAAATCGTATTGAGCAGATATTCCCGTATGTTTGATTTTATATTCAAAGCCTCCCCTTGGCGGGTCTTTATGCCAAATGGGATTGGCAATAGTTAAAGTCAAATTGCAATCGCTTGCTATAATTTTATATATATTATACCTCTTATATCCATGTTCAATCATCCAATTCACTATTTTGTTAAATGCGGATTCACCCAGCAACTTTCCATATATTTTAGTAGTATAGGGATAGTTATCATCAAATAAACAATGGGAGAAAGTAGTAATGTTTGCTCCTTCTTTTGTGGACATCCACTTCCAAGCAGGGGGTAAACTTGACAAATTATTTATACCAAGCTGCGAGAGAATTGCTGCTTGTCTATTGTTCAAAACTACATCATCACCCTGCCCAAGAAGAAACATAGCTTGCATTAGCCCGCCAACAGATTTGGTAAATTTTCGCATATCATTTATCAGCTTTGGTTTTCCGTATGTATTCTTAGTGCGAGTAGGATAGACATCATCTTCGTGGAGCGATGGAACAAAAAGCAGTGGCTCATCAAAGGCTAGCTGATATATACCTTTGACTATATCATAAAAGCTCTCTTGCTCCGATACGCTAACTGGTGCTCTTTCGTCAGGAACAAAGTCGGGAAACATATCTATATAACCCTGCGCCATTCTCTGCTCTAAACTCGAATATTCCATCAACACATTACCTTATTGTTTGTTTATACTTAGCGGTTATACTTATTAATTGCTATCTTCGCTGTTATGAAATCAAGAAACTCATCCAATGTACCCTTTGTGAATCCATCTTTTGCTAGGACAACTATTTGCTTTGCTTTTGTCCTTAACAAGATGAAATTCTTGCTTTTTTTAATACTCTTTATTTGTGAAATAGGGATATTGTATTTTACATCGGTATTCATATAGACAGCATTAAAATTGCTTCTTCATTGATAATATACATAAATTCAATGGGAGAGCCTTGATTTACCTCCAAATCTCGTTTATATTGTATTTTCGTGTGTCTAATTATACGTAAAATTAAGAAAAACCAAAAAATAAATGGAAGAATAGGGATCATCACCCTTTGAGATAGCTTTACACTATCAAAGTATATGTATGTAAAAATGCCAAATAAGAAATAAGCAAACCATATTGAATGGACTACAACATATGAAGGATTTTTGATATATGCCCATCTGTAAAATTCAGCAAAAAACTCTTTTGTTCGTATATACTGATTCTCAAAAATTGATTCTAAAGCATGCTCTTCCATACATATCTCCTCCATATAGTGATAGAGTTTCAGCGCAGTTTATCATATAAGACGAAAAAAGTCTAATTGAGTTCCATAAAGACCCAGAAATTAGTGTTTCGTTACTGGTCATGGGTAACAATCCAGTGTCATTGCGATGAGCGAAGCGACGTGGCAATCTTAATAAACAGCAATTACAGCCTAGTAAGATCCTTCGCTATTGCTCTTAGATGACACTGTTAGTTCGTTCAATGTGTGCAATTACTAGCAATATTTTTGATTTATGCCCCCAATGACCAGCAACCATTGTTTCACGTGAAACATCGATTTTACCTGAAAATTTCTTGTAAAGCGGGTGAAATGTGTTTAATCTCACTAGAACACGATTGAGTAGCGTGTATGTCTTCTGTTGTGCGCGTCTAATGTAGGTCGCGTCTAATGTAGGGCGTGGCTGCTGTAGAGCGCGGCTAATGTAGGGCGTGGCTTCTGTAGGGCGCGGCTTCTGTAGGGCGCGGCTTCCCAGACGCGCCGCAAGGTATCCACAGCAACAACAATAGCGCGTCAAAAATTCAGCAAGGTATCCACAGCAACAACAATGGCGCGTCAAGGATTCTGCAAGGTATCCACAGCAACAACAATAGCGCGTCAAGGATGCCGCGAGGTATCCAAAGCAACACAGGCGGCGCATCAAGGATGCCGCGCCCTACACCTGTTACGGTAATATGTCTTAGTAAATAAATCAACGAATGTAAATTGTTTACCTCGCAACTACTTTGTGGCGTTGTTTATTAATTGCTATTTTCGCTGTAATGAAATCAAGAAACTCATCTAGTGTACCCTTTGTGAATCCGTCTTTTGTTAGGATAATTATTTGTTCTGTTTTTGTCCCTAATATAATGAGATTTTTGCTCTTTCTTATCCTCATTATGCGCGAAATAGGTAATTCGATTTTTCTTTCGGTGTTTAAATACTCAGCATTGAAAATTATTTCTTCAGTGATTATAAGCCTAACTTCAATGGGAACACCTTGATTTATCTTTAAAGAATGGTTGTAGTTTGACTTTGTGAATCTAGTTATTCGTAAGAATACAAATAAAAGAAATAAAAAAGGAAGCATAATGAGCATCACCTTTTGATATTGTTTTACATTATCTCTGTATATGTTAATATACAGACCGAACGATAAAAATATTAACCACAAAAGATGAGTATAAACAGACGAAGGACCTTTAAAATGCGTCCATATGAATAATTCAGCAATAAATTCCTTAGTATGAACACAATGCGTCTCAAAAATTGATTCAGAAGTAAGTTCCTCCATACATATCTCCTCCATATAGTGATAGAGTTTCAGCGCAGTTTATCATATAAGACGAAAAAAGTCTAATTGAGTTCCATAAAGAATCAACAACTAGTGTTTCGTTACTGGTCATGGGTAACAATCCAGTGTCATTGCGAGGAGCGAAGCGACGTGGCAATCTTAATAAACAGCAATTACAGCCTAGTAAGATCCTTCGCTATTGCTCTTAGATGACACTGTTAGTTCGTTCAATGTGTGCAATTACTAGCAATATTCTTGATTTATGCCCCCAATGACCAGCAACCATTGTTTCACGTGAAACATCGATTTTACCTGAAAATTTCTTGTAAAGCGGGTGAAATGTGCTATAATACCACAAGGACACGAATGAGCAGGGTGTATCGTGTCCATATATCAGTGATATATCACGGAGGCATATTAATGGCGAAGGTAATTGCAATAGCGAACCAAAAGGGTGGCGTTGGGAAAACAACCACTTGTGTAAACCTTTGTGCAGCCCTTTTGGAGCAAAAAAAACGAGTGTTGCTCTGTGATATGGACCCCCAAGGGAACGCAACATCAGGATTGGGAATCGATAAAAACAAAGTTGACCCCAATATTTACAATGTATTAATTGATGGCATCAAAGCCAGTGAAGTAATTGTAACAACACCCTATGGTGATGTCCTACCCTCAAATAAAATTCTCTCTGGCGCCGGCATCGAGCTTGTTACAACAAATGATAGAGAATTTGTCTTAAAAAATGTTTTATCAAGTATAAAAGAACAGTATGATTTCATATTGATAGACTGTCCGCCTTCTCTGGAAATGCTCACCCTGAACTCTTTATGCGCAGCGGATACAGTGCTGATACCCGTTCAATGCGAATACTTTGCATTGGAAGGACTGTCTGATTTAATGACAAGCATCAGGATGATAAAGCGTTCACTTAATCCTTCCATAGACATAGAAGGAGTTTTACTAACAATGTACGACTCCAGGACGAATTTTTCTTCCCAGGTGGCTGCGGAAATAAAGAAGTTTTTTGGTCGAAAAGTATATACCATATCGATTCCACGCAATATTCGATTGGCAGAAGCACCCAGTCACGGTATGCCCGTGACTGCCTATGATAGAAGCTCTAGGGGTTCGGTGGCATATATCGAACTTGCAAAGGAACTAATTAAGCGAAACGAATAGCAATAATATTGTTTGACAAATGAGTAATAGCAAAACGCATATAAAAAAGGGGGAAGGTAGAGTGAAAGCAAAAGGATTAGGAACAGGTTTGGGAGCTTTGTTTGGAGATGCAGCAATCACAGGTGTCTCAGGTGATTTTGAATATGTCCCAATACAATTGGTGGAGCCAAGAGAAACTCAGCCGCGCCTTGTATTTGAAGATGATAAAATTCAAGAACTGGCAGAATCAATTCGGGAACATGGAATACTCTCGCCACTCACGGTACGCCGTATAGGAGAGGGTTATTACCAAATTATCGCCGGAGAACGAAGATGGCGCGCTGCTCGCGAAGTGGGTTTAGCTGAAATTCCGGTTAGAATCATCGAAGCGGACGATAAAACAGCTCTTGAAATCGCACTGGTGGAAAACCTACAAAGGGAGGATTTAAGCCCTATTGAAGAAGCCCGCGGTTATAAAGCATTGATGGATGAATTTGGTATGACCCAAGAACTGGTTGCTTCAAGGGTGGGAAAATCACGTCCTGCAGTTGCAAATGCATTAAGACTACTAACACTGCCACAGGAACTCATCGATTTTGTTGGCAATGGTTTTCTTTCGGTGGGTAGCGCAAGGGCTCTGCTAGCAATAAAAAACATTGATGAAATGCTTCTGGCAGCAAAGCAGGTCGTGGAAAAGGGGATGAATGTTCGCGAGGTCGAAAATCTCGCAAAGAGGATCAACAAAGGCAAAGCAGAAGCTAAACCTATCGCAAGCTCAGAAGTAGATTATGTTGCCCATGCTCAAAATCAACTCTCTGAAGCCTTGGGGCGAAAAGTCACAATCAAGCAGGGTAAGCTCAAAGGCAAGATAGAATTGGAATATTATGACCTAGATGATTTTAATGAGCTTTTTGATTCCCTTGTAAAACGAATAAATAACAAAGCGAAATAGCAGCAGCTTGTAAATACTATACTTTAGGCACAAAACCAATTACAAATTACATTTTGTATTAAAAATTTGGCAAGAATTTTATAATATGCTACATTTAATAAAGGCGGTATAGATTATGATAGATATTAAGTTAATTAGAGAAGAACCCGATATTATAATTGGGAAACTATTGAAAAGAGGGGTCGATCATTCAGCTGAAATAGCTAAAATCACCCAATTGGATGCTCAGCGTAGGGCTGTAATTGCAACAGTTGAATCAGACAAAGCGGAGCAAAATAGAGTTTCCAGAGAAATCCCAAGAATTAGAAACGAAGGCGGAGACACAGAAGAAATAGTCGCTCAAATGAACGAGCTAAAGGAAAAGATTCGTCTTGGTGAAGCGGAGTTAAAAACTGTTGAAGACGAACTGGATGATCTTATGCTCAGGCTTCCAAATGTACCAGACGATGATTTGGTCGGGGGAGGCAAAGAAAACAACGAGCCTTTGAAGTACTTTGGCGAACTTCATACCTTTGACTATGAAGCGAAAAACCACGTTGACTTATGCACAGACTTAGGACTTATCGATTATCCAAGGGGCGCAAAACTTGCGGGAAGTGGGTTTTGGGTCTATAAAGGCATGGGTGCAAGGCTAGAGTGGGCGCTTTTGAACTTTTTCATCGATACCCACATTGCTGATGGATATGAGCTTATGCTCGTTCCACATATGCTTGAGTACCAATGTGGGGTCACCGCAGGGCAGTTTCCCAAGTTCGAAGATGAAGTTTTTAAGATTGAAAACCCCACAGATGACAGAATGCGCTATATGCTACCCACGGCAGAAGCGGCTCTTGTGGCTCTACATCGGGACGAAATATTATCGGAAGAGGAATTACCAAAAAAATATATATCATATACTCCTTGTTTTCGCCGCGAAGCCGGTACCTATGGTTCAGATGAGCGTGGAATGATTCGTGGGCATCAATTTAACAAAGTGGAAATGGTGCAATTCACCACTCCAGAGGGCTCTGAAGAAGCCTTTGAAGAATTGGTGGGCAAAGCAGAAGCCCTTGTTTCAGCTTTAGGCTTTCATTTCAGGACTGTCAAACTTGCAGCAGGAGATGTTAGTGCAGCGATGGCAAGGACTTACGATATAGAAATCCAAATACCATCAATGAATGGTTATAAGGAAGTTTCTTCTGTTTCCAATGCCAGATGCTATCAAGCGCGGCGAGGAGCCATGCGCTATAAGCGAGCCGACACAGGCAGGACAGAATTCATGCACACCCTCAATGGTTCTGGACTGGCAACAAGTAGGATTTTACCTGCACTCGTGGAGCAAAACCAGCAAAAGGATGGTAGTGTCATTATCCCCGAAGTGCTTAGACCATATCTTGGTGGCATTGAAATAATTGCCCCATAGATTATTTTTAATGGTGTGGCTGCTTTAATAACTACCATACCATTTGACGAGATTAAATACATGAAAAAAATACTAGCTGAATTTAAAAGCTTCGCCATTAAAGGCAATATGTTCGACATGGCAGTGGGTATCATAGTTGGTGGAGCTTTCAGTGCCGTCGTTAATTCGATTGTTACAAACATTATAACACCACTAATTGGAATACTTGTCGGAGTAAACTTAAAAGACTGGAAGGTAGTACTTCCAAGACTATATGGCAACGCAGAACCAAGCGTCTTGAATATTGGTATGTTTTTAGACAGCTTAATAAATCTGTTTGTTGTTTCGGTAACAATGTTTATCATCGTTAAAGCAATAAACACATTTCGCAAAAAAAACGAAGCAGCAGAACCAGCACCGCCAAAACCATCTAAGGAAGAGCTGCTCCTTGAAGAAATCAGAGACATACTAAAAGAACAGCAAAAATAAGCATTATATTAAAAAGGTTTCGTTCGCTGTGTTTAGCGAAGGAAAAAGTCCGCTAAATGCAGCCGAGTGGCACTTACTCTTCAACTTATTTTGGGTGGAGACTATTTCAAGGCGGTCAGTATAGAAAATCTAGATCCCCACTTGTATGCTGGAGCTGATTAAATCATGGAATCCTCGGTAACCCTTGGAAAAATTATCGAAGACGGCACAGCAAAACTGAATATTGAAATGCCGACCAATGCCATCGAAGCATTTGGCGTATATTTTGCATTTCTTGAAGAAAAGAGCAAGGAGATTAATCTTACTAGCATAACGGGTGTTGAGGATGTTGCACAGCTGCATTTTCTAGATTCACTAGCCATGCTCATGGTGGATAGCTTTGATGGCAAAAGAGTTATCGATGTAGGTAGCGGAGCGGGATTTCCAGGATTACCTATAAAAATCGTGATACCAACAATGGAGCTAACTCTTTTGGATGCGACAGCTAAAAAAGTTGATTTCTTACGTGCATTGAGTTCGGAATTAGGTCTGGAAACGAATTGCATACATGAACGTGCCGAAGAAGCCTCGCAAAAAGAGCAGTTTCGAGGGAAATTTGATATTGCAATATCAAGAGCGGTTGCTCGATTGAATGTACTATGTGAATTGTGCCTACCGTTTGTATGCATAGGCGGAATGTTTTATGGGATGAAAGGTATTGATTCCAATGACGAAATCGAAGAAGCGCAAAATGCAATAGTGGCTCTTGGAGGAAAAATTGAAAGCATTGTAGATTATGCAATACCCGAAACTGATATACACCATAGGATAATCGGTATCAAAAAAACTGCGTCTACACCAGACGCATACCCTCGCCGATTCGCCAGAATTAGCAAGTCACCACTATAACTTAGCAAATAATAGACCTTGACGATATGAAGAACATACAATGTTTCACGTGAAACACAATAGATATTCCCCGGTTTATAAAACCGGGGCAAAACTGCGTTGCCGAAGATATGTTCCCAAAGATGTATTATCAAGGAACCGATGCAAAACAAGCCTCTACAGCTAAACTACAAACATATTGATGTGTCACAAACGGACACTGAGCGAATAGTAAAAATCATTTATTAAGATAGAGGAGACCCTATTATGCAGACGCTTGCTAAGGCATTACAGGAAGTTTCAGAATTTAGACAATTGCTTGCAGGAATCGAAGGCGGAGCTTGCCCTCTTGTGTTGTCAGGACTTTCCGAGATTCACTGCGCCCATGTAGTCGCAGCAATCAGGTCGGAAGTTATGCAACCCATTGTTGTAATATGCGCTGACGATGATGAAATGAATAGACTAGCCGGTGATGTGGCTTCACTTAGTTTTGAAAACACTCACACTTTAGCTGCCAGAGAGTTTACATTCTATAATGCTGAGGTTGTTTCCCGACAAAATGAACAACAAAGAATAGCAACGCTTACGGCAATGATGGAAGGCAATGCACCCATTGTGGTTATGACTATAGGCGGTGTTCTTCAGAGGACAATGCATCCTATGAAACTCGCCAAATCCTTGCACATTTTAAAAATTAATAGCTCATATGATATGAATGTGGTCATAGAAACGTTAATTTTATGTGGTTACAGTAGAAGTGATCAAGTGGAGGGTACTGGACAATTCGCAGTTCGCGGAGGTATAATTGACTTCTTTTCTCCTATGTATGAAGAACCAATCCGTTGCGAATTTTTTGGAAATGAAATAGATTCCATGGGGTTTTTCGATATAGAATCCCAACGAAGGACTGATCAAATCAGCATGGTTCAGATTGTACCAGTTGCTGAAACACTAATATCCCATTACGAGAAAGACGGAATGGTGGGGGCTCAAGGCTTAGCTGCTGAAATTGAGGAGCAAATCAATAGGCTTGATAAACGAAAAGCAACTAGCCAAACCCTTTTGGAAAACTTATCATTGGACATGGAGCGAATTTTACATAGTAGCAACTTTTCTGCAGCAGACAGGTACATCGAGCTAATTTATCCCATGGCAACGGCTCTAGATTATATAGCCTCAGATACAATTGTGATTATGTGCGAACCTCTTCGTATTAAAGAAAGAGCAGATAATTATCTCAAACTCCTTGGCGAAGATAGTGTTACATTACTTGAAGCTGGGATTTTAGAAAGCAGTTTTATCCGTTTTTCAGAGGATTGGGGAGGCTTTTTAAATATAATCAGTAAATTCGCAACTATAATGACAGATAGCTTCTCTGCCAGCTCATATCCGCTGGGACCACGCATGATGCTCAATATGAGTACGAAACGCCTTCCATCATATGGAGGAAGTCTTGATACAGCAGCTTCGGATATAGCCCATTACAGAGAATCAGGTTTTCGAACGATAATCATGTGCCGAGATCAACGGAGCGGAAGACTATTAAAGGAACACTTGGACGAACGTGGCATACCATCAGGTTTGGATTATTCATTACAAGAGCTACCCAAAGCAGGCGAATGTATAATATCAGAAGGATATCTTTCAGCGGGCATGGAATATCCAGGGATTAAGCTTGCTGTGATAACTGAAGGTCAAATATCCTTAGGACCCATTTTTAGCCGAAGAAGGAGAAGCAAGGCTAAAGCAAATAGAGAACGGATACAGAGTTTTTCCGATTTGTCACCAGGGGATTTGGTTGTCCATGACCATCATGGTATTGGTAGATTTGTGGGACTTTTCAAAATTCCTGTGGATGGAGTACGCAAAGATTATGTGAAAATTGCATATGCTGGCACAGATAGTTTATATGTTCCTGCAACACAATTGGATACGATTGCAAAATACATTGGCGGAGGAACAGATGGAAATACCGAGGGAAGCACTAGGCGTTCCGTCAAGTTATCCAAATTAGGTGGCACAGATTGGTCACGGGTTAAGTCTCGTGCAAAATCAGCAGCTAAAGAAATGGCAGCAGAGCTTATAAAACTATACGCAGAGCGACAGCGAATCAAAGGTAATGCCTTTCCCGAAGATTCGATTTGGCAGACGGAGTTTGAAGAAAAATTTGGATACCAAGAAACAGATGATCAATTAAAATGCGCTGATGAAATCAAAGCTGATATGGAAAAGCCAATACCAATGGATCGACTATTATGTGGTGATGTGGGTTATGGGAAAACAGAAATTGCCTTGCGAGCAGTGATGAAATGCGTTTTGGGAGGATTTCAAGCAGCGATACTAGTTCCAACGACAGTTTTAGCACAGCAGCATTTTGTTACATCCATGCGACGATTTGCCGGATACCCTGTCAATATAGAGGTGCTTAGCCGTTTTAGGAGCAAAGCGGAAGTGAAAGCTGCTTTGAAGGGACTAGAGAACGGGAGTGTCGATTTAGTCATAGGTACCCATAGATTGCTTCAGAAGGATGTCCACTTTGCAAAGCTGGGCTTATTGGTGGTGGATGAGGAGCAACGTTTTGGTGTCTCCCACAAAGAACGACTAAAGGAATTATCAAAACAAGTGGATGTGCTTACGTTATCTGCAACACCCATACCTCGAACACTTAATATGGCACTGAGCGGTGTTCGTGATATGTCCACCATTGAAGAACCGCCACAAAGCAGACATCCTGTTCAGACCTATGTACTTGAACATGAATGGAGTATTTTATGCGATGCCATCAGAAGGGAGGTTTCCCGCGGAGGGCAGGTATATTATTTACACAATAGAATCGAAAACATCGAACGTGTCACTGCATCTCTTTCTGAAATGCTAGAAGGAGTAAGCCTAGCTGTTGCCCATGGTAGAATGGATGAGGATAGCCTGAGCGAAGTGATGGAAAGAATGACGGCTGGAGAAATCCAAGTATTGGTATGCACTACTATTATTGAATCAGGTATCGACATACCCAATGTGAATACACTGATTGTGGAAGATGCAGATAGGCTTGGTTTGGCACAGCTGCACCAAATAAGGGGGAGAGTCGGTCGTTCACCTCGTCGCGCTTATGCTTATTTGACATTTCGAAGGGGGAAGGTCTTGTCTGAAGTGGCTCAAAAGCGGCTTAGTGCAATTCGAGAATTCGCAGAATTTAATTCAGGATTCAAGATTGCTATGCGTGACTTGGAAATCAGGGGAGCGGGAAGCTTGCTGGGAGCGGAACAATCGGGACATATGTTAAGCGTTGGATATGATATGTATCTGAAACTATTGGAAGAAGCCGTCCTGGAAGAAAAGGGTGAAAAACAGCAGACAAAAGCAGAATGTCCAGCAGACTTAAATGTGGAAGCCAGTATACCGGAAAAATATGTTCCCTCAGGTGGCCAGAGGATGGATATATATCGGCGCATTGCCCTTATTCGCACTAAGGAAGATTGCGACGATATGATTGATGAACTCATAGACCGATATGGAGACCCACCCAAGGAAGTATTGGCTCTCACATCAATTGCTCTAATGCGAAGCGAAGCGGCAATTGCAGGAATTACAGAAATTACGCAAAAAGATGGATGGCTCCAGCTAAAGCTTTCGGATTTTGAAATGGATAATATTTCAAGGCTATATGGGCTTGAGGAATACACTGGTAGAATAAAAGTTATAGCAGGTACTGATCCTGCAATAGCGCTCAAACTTGTGGATTCAGCCATTATAGACGAAGCAGTGAATCTGGTAAGGGCTTATCAAAGCTGCCAAATGGCATAATTGCAATTTATAACTGAAAACAAATTGGCGAATGCTACTAATATAGCACTCGCCCTTTTTGATTTATTATAAGCATTGGGAGTATATCATTTAAAACGAACAGGCTCCTGCTGTTTCGTTTTTATGGAATAAATTTTTATTTTGGTATACTGGCTCGCATGTTATGTTCACACCAAGCTGGCGGAATACGTTGATATCGACCTGGGATAGTATGACACTTGAATGGGCTTCTGAGTAAGCCAGTTTTGGAAGTTGCTCCAGTACCAGTTCGGCAGTGGGGTTTGTGGCTGTACTGATGGCAAGGGCTATCAAGACTTCATCTAGATGCAGACGTGGGTTTTCGTTTCGCAGATAGCCGACTTTTAGTTTTTGGATTGGTTCTATTAAAGCAGGAGATATTAATGGAACTCTATCATCAATATTGGCGAGATACTTCAAAGCATTGAGCAGTGCAGCAGATGATGCACCAAGTAGCTCTGAAGTTTTTCCAGTGATAAGGGTACCATCGGGAAGTTCAATGGCTACGCAAGGACTGTCGGTTAGTGTTGCTTTATTCAAAGCAGGTGCAACAGAAGGTCTGTCGTTTTGGGACAAGCCAGCATTGCTCATTAATATTTCCAGCTTTGTTGCAGCTGTTTTGGCTAAAACGCCTTTTGCATAATCCAGTTGGGTATGGAAATAACGCCTGATTATTTCTTGCTGAGATGCTCTCTCACAGACATCCTCGTTGGTGATGCAATATCCAACCATGTTTACACCCATGTCTGTTGGTGATTTATATGGACTAGCTCCCCATATTCTCTTGAACATTGCATTTAAAATTGGGAATACCTCAATGTCACGATTATAATTTACAGCGGAAAGCTCATAAGCTTCAAGATGAAATGGGTCAATCATATTCACATCGTCAAGGTCGGCTGTAGCTGCTTCATAAGCTAAGTTAATCATGTCTTTTAAGGGCCTGTTCCATACTGGAAAGGTCTCGAATTTGGCATAACCAGCCCTTACCCCTCGCATATGCTCTTGATATAACTGGGATAAGCAGGCAGCCATTTTACCGCTGCCAGGACCTGGAGCAGTTACAACAACTAAGGGGCGGGTTGTTCTAATATAGTCGTTATTGCCATATCCTTTTTCGCTTAAAATTAGTGAAATGTTGGATGGATAATGGGTTTCTGGAATATAATGCATTATGAAGACAGTTATTCCTAGATTTTCAAGATAGGCTTTGAATCTGTCCGCAGATTGTTGCCCCATGTATTGGCTTATTACAACGCTGCCAACGTATAAATCGCTATTTGTAAACTCATCAATGAGTCGTAAAACATCATCATCATATGAAACACCAGTATCGCCAACAGATTTGCTGGAATCAATGCTGGAGGCATTTATAACAATCACGATTTCGGCTTTGTCTGCAAGGGTCTTTAATAAGTGAACCTTAGTGTCAGGCAAGTATCCCGGCAACACACGAGATGCGTGCTGGTCATCGAAGAGTTTCCCCCCAAATTCCAGATACAATTTGTTGCCAAACATGGCGATTCTTTCCAATATCTTTTCCGATTGCAGTTTTATATATTTATCGTAATCGAACCCAACAGTATACACGGTAAAACTCCTATATTCAGACTATGCACATTGTATTTGCGCACTTTGTTATTTACTTAGGCATTTTATAGGAATCGGTATGGAAATGTCAAGTAACATAGCAAGTTATTATTAGCAAAATTAATTACACAAATTTGGTGGGTTTATATCGAATTTGATTGAATAAACTGTGAAATTGCAATGCCTAAAGTGCTGTGTCCTTCTGCGGAAAGATGCACATAGTCGTTTGTTCCAACGGAAATATGATCTGCTGCATCTATAAATAAGCATTCTTGAGATTTAGCAAGTTCCATATATAGAGCTCCAAGTTGCTTTGACTTTTCCACTGATTGACCACCAAATGACTGACCCAGTCGACTCGTTCCCACCACTTCATCTCCAATTGGAGTCGGCGCAATGAGTAGCAGCCTTTTTTCATCTTGCCAAATATTGGAGCTTTTTGCATATTCGATTAGCTGTCCCATATGCTCTGTTATTTGCTGTGCTGCTAAACCGTAGCTTTCTTTAACATCATTGGTACCAAGCATTATAATAAGTAGATGCACTGGAGCATGGGGCATAACTTGATCTGTGAATGCTTTCATGCCGTTGAGGTTGTTGTTCCACATGGTGTCATCAGTGGCAATGGTCCGCCCGCTGAGCCCTTCTTCTTTGACATCATATTCGCTCCCTAACAATTCAGCCATGACCACTGGCCATCTTCTCTCAAGCCTTCCACCAGGGCTGGAAAAATCAGCACCAAAGGTATTAGAGTCTCCGAAACATACAATTGTTTTTGACATATTTTCTATTCCTCTCATATTCATTATTTACTACTAGATTATACTATGTAAATAAGGAAATGCAAGAAAATGAAACAGAACTGCAAACGAAATCGCAGCTTGATTTAACTGGCAATAAAACTTGGGCAATTAAACTTGGGCAATTAAACTTGCAATCTTCAACTAAGTTTCAGCAGTTGACTTTGTGCTTGACACATATCTGCTACCTTGTTATACTAACATTTGCCTGATGGAAATGCCATTTACCCTGGACCAACAGGCGATAAACATCATATGCGCGAGTGGTGGAACTGGTAGACTCGCTAGATTCAGGTTCTAGTCCACAATACGTGGGTGGGGGTTCGAGTCCCCCCTCGCGCACCAATATAGAATCCTGTAACTGCAATGGTTACAGGATTCTTTTTGCTGCTAAAATATACGTTTGACCCCTAAAAATACCCCTAAGAGATTTTTGTTGATGCATTTTAATCGTTTTCTTAAGTTTGCTAAACTGCATTTTTTATGCTTCTGTAAAATGATTCCATACGTGCGGCCGATTCCTTTTTCATCTTTTCTGTGACATGAGCATATGTGTCCAAAGTAAATGAAATTGTGTGATGCCCAAGGGTTTCCTGAAGCGTCTTAATATCGTCACCTGAAGAAAGTGCTGCAACGGCATACGAGTGTCTAAGGTCATGAAATCGAAAATTTGGCAAGCCAATTCCAGCAGCAATTTTTTTGCAATGTAGGTATACGGTTTGAGCAGACAAATGGTTACCCAATTCATCTGTAAAAACAAGTTGCGTGTCGTTCCATGCTTCCCCTGCCCTGAATTTCCATTGCAGTTGATTTCGTCTTTGATCCTTAAGGATTTGCAGTATTGAAGGAGCGGGTGTTATAATACGCCCTTTGTTGTTTTTTGTCGCTACGAGTTCATAAATACCTGTCGATCGATTGCGTTGCAATTGTTTTGATACGTGAATAGTTCCACGTTCGAAATCCACGCTCTGCCAGTCAAGTCCTAACAGCTCGCCTTGTCGCAGCCCTGTAAACAATGCAACGGTATATAGCATTTCCCACCGGTGGCCTTGTATAGCATCGAGGAAGGCAGCCATCTGATCTTCATTTAATGGGGCAATCTCTTTTCTAACGATTCGGGGTAATTCAACAGCTGCACAGGGGTTTACTCTGATATAGTCAAGCTTAACTGCTTGTTGAAATGACTTGTGTAAAACACCGTGGATGTTTTTTACAGTTTTTGGAGATAAACCTTTTTTAATACCGTCTCCCTTTTGAAGTTCGTTGTATAACGACTGTATTGTATGCGCTGACAACGATTTGAGCGGCGATGAACCAAGACTAGGTTTGAGGTGAGTTTTACATATAGAAGCGTATTTGTCTGCTGTGTTAGGTTTTATAGCCCCTAAATATGTTGCAACCCAAATATCTAGCCATTGTTCAACCGTTAGCTTCGACGGCTCTATATAAGTGCCATCGTCAACGTCTTTTGTCAAAGCTGTTAGTTTTTGCCGGACATCTGCTTGAGTGTCCCCATATACGCTGCGACGCATCTGCTTACCCGTTCCTGAGTCATAATGTGTTGTTACTCGAGCTTCCCAACGCCCATCTGATCTCTGTCTTATCGTCCCGCTGCCAAAAGGTGCGCGGGTGTTCTTTTTATTTGCCATGTGTCTTCTCCTTTTCGGCGTGGTCAATCTGTCCACCTGATTCTTATTCTCTGCATCATTATAGATAATAACGACTATGCGAAAGCCTATATTGTTTATCTTGTAGAACTCCATTTTTCTTTTAGCAGGAGGAGTGTGTTTTGTATTTGGATAATATATATAGCATTAAGCATTTCAGCTGGAAATGATGTTAAGTTTCCGGTGCTTTTTTCGCGTACAATTATACTATCAAGAGCTGCAGACATACCAAATGGTAGCGATAGCATAGAGTGTTCAATCATATCAAGCAATTCGTTTGTCCAAACAGTTTCAAAACCACTCGATAAATAGTTTCTTATACAACCAATTACATTATGTGATAAAACGCTCATGTTCTCGAGCAAGAAATTAAGAGTACTGTGAACAGAATCGGGCTGATTTAGCTTTGTTTCATTTAGGTAGCGCAATGCATCAAGCGCATCATCGGACAACCCAAATTCATCATATGCGGTTACGTTTAGTGCATCTATTCCACGCAATATATAATCGCAGGTTGTGCCGAAAAAAACAGCAAGTTTAACCGTGTAGTCTGTTTTTAGGTCACGAGTCCCATTTTCCCATTGGTTTACTGTTTGCCTTTGCACGTGCAATGCAGCCGCCAATTCGCTTTGTGTTAAATTTCTCAACTCTCTAAGTCCTTTGATGCGTGACCCGATAGTGTTGCTTGTCATGTTAATCATCTCCTTGATGTTATCAAAATGTTGCTATTAGTATAAAGAGCAACAAATTAGTTGACAAAAATTTATGTTGTTGTTACCATTATACTATCACAGCATAAAAATAGCGTCAACAACAAATTTACATATTTTGCAAGGAGATGTTAATATGCAGTCCAGAAATGCTGATGTTCGAGAAGCGGTAAAAACAGCTGGGTTAAAGCTCTGGGAGGTCGGAGTTGCAGCGGGGTATGCTAGCGATAGCGTTTTTTCAAGGAAGCTACGCTTTGAGCTGAGCGTATCAGAGAAACAAAAAATTTTCGATGCAATCAAAATATTAAGGGAGGAAGCGACTGATGAATAAGGAAAAGCTTACATATACAATGGCAGAAGTTTCGCAGCTGCTTTCTCTTGGTCGTAATAGAACGTATGAATTACTTAAACGTCCTGATTTTCCTGCAATATGGGTGTCACCTCGCAGGGTAGTTGTGCCAATTAGTGCATTAGAGAGTTGGCTTGATTCACAAATCGAGAAAGAGCGGTGTAATGATGCTCATTAGTGTAGAAAACAATGTAATTGATGCCGATGCAATCGAACCAGACCACTTGAGAGAGTTGATGGATCGGGGATGGACTGCAGCACGATTGACAAATTTTATTGAGTTGTATGGGTGGTCGCTTCCTGAAATGAATGCTAATTTAGGACATTATCAAGACTACTCCACTGCTGAACTAAATTTAAACGGCTCTGACGCATTAAATCATGAGTTATTACAATTAAGAACGATAACCCCTGACTCTATCGAACGCAAGCCCAAAGAGTGGCTCTGGGAGGGGATTATTCAAAAGAGAAAGTTAAATTTCATCCAAGGCATTCCGCATGTTGGTAAAACATTCTTGCTATGTGCTTTGGCATCGGCGGTTTCGTGCGGTGGACTAGTACAGGGGATAAATGGTTCGATGGAGAAGTTAAAACAAGGCAAGGTGCTTCTATTTGAAGGCGATGATGATCTTGATGAAATAGCTGATAGGCTTGATATGTTTGATCACGAACCTAAAAACATTCACATTGTTCCATTCGAGGAACACCCAACACCTATCGGATCGCCTGAGTTTGAATACTTGGTACACAGCACAAAACCTGATTTAATCATCATAGATACATTAGCGCACTATTTGTCAACGAGAGTTGACCTAAACAATTACACAGAAGCAACCACTTTGTTTAAACCACTGAGGTTACTTGCTGAGGAATACAATGCGGCGGCGTTGACTGTTATGCATGTTTCGAAACATTCGGCATCAAATAACGGTGGTTTTGCCGTCCATGCAGCGATTGGCTCAACAGGAATTTCCGGAGTCGCTAGAACTTTACACACATTAGGTCGTATTTACGATGAATCTGGTAAGGCTACACCATTGAGGGTGCTTGCACCTGTTAAAACAAGTGCTAAAAGCGACGAACAAAGCGCGAACATTTGTTTCGAACTGTCAGATCGAGGATTCCTTTGGGCTGGAATTGACACAGAAATTACCGCAGAAAATTTGCTAACCCCACCTAAGCGGAAAAATAATTTTGCAAACGCTCCAGCACGCAGCGGATGTGAGGAGTTTTTAATGACATTATTATCAAGTGGTTCAGTGCCAGCTACAATGGCGACTGAAGCAGCGCAGGCACAGGGATACTCCGTAACAACCATTAAGCGCGCGAGAAAATCACTTGGCATCATATCATCAAGAGACCATAGTAAAAAAAGTGCGTGGCTTTGGAGTCTTCCAGAGGGTCACCATATTTCAAGTGGTGACCTTCTGAGCGAAGTGCCTGCAATTACTGGGTTTCTTACAGAAGGTCACCAAGTTTCAGATGGTGACCCTCTGGAGCATCAAGCGGTGTCTACACAAGTGCAAAAAGGGAGGATATAACCATGAGAACTGTTGATAATGCTATCGAACAGCTTGAAGAAATGGGCTTGGTTTTTCAATTAGCCGTTGATTACGAATATCGTGGAGATAGGAACGATGAAATTGATGCGCTGATTGCTACGCTAGCAAACGATAGAGAAGCTGTGCTTGACAACCTTTTAGCAAGAAGGTTTGTCCCACTACCTGACGATTTGTTGCTACCGCCGGAATGGGTGCTAAATGCGGCTATGAAGCAGTTTATACTTGATGCTGGTGAAGACCTACTTGATTGCATTGTAAAAGGTCATAGCGCATTGTGGGTGCTGCTGTGGGCGTTTCGTGCTCTATGTTTCCTATAGGGCGGGCAGGCATTATACAACCAGATGGAATGCTTATTGAATGAAAAATATGGCTTTGATGTCGAACGGTATAAAAATGACTGGGCGTTATATCGGAAACTGATAGATTGTACTGACAATGACGGTGAGAGACTTGGAGAAGTCGTTGCGCGTCTACGAAACTTTGGTGCGCAAGTATGAATAACGCGAAAATATCCGAAATTCTATACTACGAAGCTCGACGCCATGAAGCGCTTGCGCAAGTCTCTGAAGGTGCTATTCGTCAAGACCACATTGAAACAGCTCAAGCACTGCGAGAAGCAGCCGGTATCATCGAAAAAATCAAATGAACCAAGCATATACAATGCTCATATAAAAAGAGTGTTGTCAATAAAAACAGAAAGTAGGTATACAAAAATGGAATTTTACGCAAAACTTGATAAACAAAGGGAGACAGATCCGAAAGAGTTAATTGAGGCTTTGAACGAATTAAAGTCATCTGTACTCGAAGCGGCTCAAGAAGCCAGGGAAGCGGAACGCGCATATTATAACAGTGCCAACGAGGCAGCAAATAATGTTTCTGATAGGATTGTACAGCTCGAAAACCAAAGCAAGAAAATTGAAAAGAGCATCAAAGAACTCTCAGTACCGTTTGTGAAAGCAAACGCAGAACTCGACAATGAAGCTATCGCAAATATCCAAAATTCTAAAAAAACGTTAGAATCAGAATTGTTGCAAGTTAATGACGAAATTTCCTTGCTTAAAGGTGCGTCTGTCACAGGGGCTGATGCTCTATATGACGCTTGCGTTGAAAAAAATAACCTATATATAGAACGTGTGAAATCGTTTACTGAAGCGAAAGAAGCACTGCATAAATTGGCTACAGAGTTTGAAGAATCATTTGAAAAAATCAAAGAAACAACGTATAGTTGGTTAGGTGATGAAGCAAGATACGGTCTGGACTTAAAAAAGCTAAAGGCATATCACTTTGCAGATAGCGTTTCTGCTCTTAAAAACAATCAAGCAGAAACGAAAGCAGCTGACGAAGCCACTGCACTTGCGGAATCCGCAAGGAGTGTCTATACGCCTCGCACGGCATATCCACAATTTATGGAAATTGGTAACGATAAAAAGTTCTTTACTACATAGAAGGGAGTTAGATTATGAATGAACAATTATTGCCTCCATCGTTGAAGAAAATTCTAGCTGCACACGCAGCACTTAATAATTGCACAGATCCATGTTGCATTATCCATGTGTCAACGCAACAACGAAAAGATTATGAAAAGGAGCAACGCAATAAAGCAGCTGTTGAAGTAGAAGAAGCTGTTAGACTCTACAAAGAAATGCAATTACAAAAAAATTAGGTTCTTCCTAGGGGGGTGGGGGCTTATCGCGGGCTGTACCAGCCCGATTCCCCCTCACCTTGGGAAAAATCAAAATCACATTGGCGGTGGCGATTTGAAACGGAAAGGGACGGTAACAATATGACGATTACCAAAAAGGAAATAGCGGAAATATTCAATGTTTCCCAACGAACAATAGAACGGTTGGTTCAAGAGAATGTCCTTATTCCAGAATCGGCAACCAGAGGGAAACCGCAGAAGTTTGAAGTGCATGAAAGCGTCAAACGCTACACCTCGTATTTGCACGATAAAGGCGCAGCGGGACAGAAAGATGCTGAAACACAACGCATGGAAAAAGAACGCTTAACCGCTGATTTGAGGTACAAAGAAGGACGTGCAACGATAACAGAGCTGGAAGCACAGGAGCTTCAAGGCAAGATGCACCGCTCCGAAGACGTTGCCGCTTTTACAGAAGATTTGGTGTACACGATACGAGGCATGATGTTGGCTTTGCCTGGACGCTTGGCGATTGATGCGGCGGCGATGACTGACCCCGCTGAAGTATCTGCATTTATACGTGGCGAGGTATATGCAATTTTAGAAGAATTAAGCCGCTTCGAATACGACCCAGAGAAATATGCAGAACGTGTAAGGGAACGGCGTAACTGGAGTGGCAGTAGTAACGATGAAGAAGAAGGCTAATGTTTTTTGTCTTTTCCGATGCAATGAAAGCAAACAATGTCATGTGTATCTTTTTATTTTGTAGTACAATCTGTTCTAGTGTCTAGATAGTATTACATAGAGATTTAGCAAATCTTCACCTTTTTGAGCAAACTGGCTGTTAAGCCAGTTTGTTCATTAGTGTGCTGTATTCTTCGCAGCCATTTGCTTCTATCACCTCTGGAAATGGGGGGTCATAGAATGCAAGCGGTTTCTTTTTTGGTGTGCGTGGGTATTCCTTGCCGTCTGCCCCCGTTGAGGTTATAAAATTTACAACCTCACCACTTTCTTCCAGTCTTTTTCTAATGCCGCTAACCGTTGGCTGACATACTCCGAGCTGCTTTGCAATCGAGTTATCCGATTTCTCAGGTGTTTCCATCAGCTGCTGCCTGATAATCTCACGCTTGGTTTCTTGGTTGATTTGCCGCCTGTGAATATTCAATGCCCTTGCTAATTCTTTTGGTGTCACCTGATAGCAAAATGATTGCAAATATGTACATGCTGTTAAGTTATATTGTAAAGTGACCGATAACAAGCGTAGAACAAACGTTTGGAAAACATAAGGAGAATAGCGCATATGGAAGATAAAATGTTAAAAACGGTCGTAGAAAAATATTTTTCGCTCCCTAAAGAAGCGCAAAATGAGATTATGGAGTTTCTTTCTCTCCTAGAATCTCAAGCCGCTAAGGTTTCCGAAATGTCAGAAGAGTCCGAAATATACGATAGAGAACTAAATTGATAAATGGGAGTATGATATGAACATTGAAAAACGAGCCGCAGAATATTTCAAGCTGCTGATTATGATACTGGAAATGTCTGAATCGCAAGTGGCACTGTTTAGTCGTTATTTAGATCGGATAGCGTCCTCGCAATCGCCTGAAGCGCACGAACCTGAGCAATGTCAAATTCATTGACCTTTAAATTAATGTAATTTTTCCATGGTCTATTTGCTGTCTTTCATGTGTCCAATATATCGGACTGATTCAAATAAATTTTGACCCCTATTTTGACCCCTAAGAGAAAAATAAACAGAAACACACAAAAAGAAGCTTAACAAGCAATCACTAGTAATTGCAAGGGTTTTCGTGACTTGCTAAAACTAATTAATCCTTATTAAAACGACCGCCAGAGGGTTCGAGTCCCCCCTCGCGCACCAATATAGAATCCTGTAACTGCAATGGTTACAGGATTCTTTTTGTTGCTATAACACTCGTTTGACCCCTAAAAATACCTTTTAGAGAATTTGCTTCGAGGTAGTTAATAATGTGTGTAAATTACCCGATTTCACTCATTTTTTCCAAAATCCTCGTCATTGCAGTGAGATATTCTGCAAGTGCTGCGGGGTTATCCGAAATTGCTAATTCGATTTCGATTGATTTGTCATACCAGTCCATTAGTTCATCTAGCATGGACATATACTCCGTTAGTATTGAAAAATCGTTCGGGTCATCATCGAATTTAATCTGTAACTCTATGTATCGATCAACCCACGCTTCGTATTCTTCAAGGAACTCGACCCAATCGACGGTGGTTGTAGGTGGTTGTGGTTGTACGGATGGAGTGATAATATTGTCTATTGTGTCCTCATTATCTATTGTGTCATCTGAAGGTCGGTGAAAGCGTACCTCGTCTCCATTCGATGTATTAGTTAAAACAATTTCAGTATCGTTTGCTCGGATAATTCTATATGAAGAGCGGATCAAAATCTCACTTTCGATGTACGGTGGTTGTTCGTTGATGACATCAATACGACTATCGGATTCATCGTAGAAAAACCATCGATTGACTTCTGTTGGGTATCCGCTATCGAGATTGACATAGCGTACGGCATTATTAAAGTCTTTAACGAGTATGGTTTCGTTCACATTAAAATATGAATCCTCAGAGTATACACATACCCAGTCGCCATGCCATGATACTGGAAGCGAATCTGATTCGAGATATACAACAGATATTGCCTCCTCTTCCGAAGTACTCGGTGTATTTAAAATTTGAGTCTCTTCCGAAGCACTAGAAGTATTTTCGCTTTGATTCTCTTCGGTAGCATCAGGTGTACTTACACTTCGTGTCTCATCAGAGGAACTAGGTGTGCTTATAGTGTTTCCACTCGTATCGTTACCACCACTACAAGCGACCAATCCGAACATACAAATTACAAGCAGTATAACGAAAAGCATTTTTAAAGTTTTCTTCATTGATTTTACCCCCTATTGGTTAAGTTTTTACATTATACTAGATATAACCTACTAACACAATAGGAAATTATTCAATACTCACAGATTCAGATACTCTCTTACGCCGTTTTGTAATATCTGCGAAAAGTTTACATTATGCTTTTCACCAGCTTCTTTCAGCCACAATGGTATTGTTGCATTAATTTTCACTGACTTTCCCTCAAAGTAGTTTTTGTAAAACATTGTGTCGCAAGCGATTAAGGTAATGATGTCTTCATCATTTGCTATAATGCTTTTTATGCTGCTGCTTTTTGGAATTGGCTTTCCTTCCCTCTCAAGCTCATACAACATCAAACACAGGGCATCGCTAGCATTTTCAATGCCATTTGCGATATCTTCAGCTTGCGTATAGCATCCGTCTATGTCTGGGAAGTATATGGAGTAACCGCCCTCTTTTTCCTTTTCAAATACCGCTGGATATGAATACTTTGCCATTAAGATCCTCCTTATTTTATTCCTGCATCTTTTAGTATCCGATGAAGGATTCCCTTCTTCACGTCTTCGTTATTGTGTCTGCCGACTTGGAAAGTTTTGTTTGTTATCGGACTGAACCAGTTTTCATGCCTTGTTCTTCTGATTGTTTGTAGCAACCGTTATCGCTTAGCTTTTTCTTCAATTCTGAATATTTCATGTATATCGCCTCACATATAATACAAACTCATAATACTCCTTTTTATACTCCTTGTCAAGAACCTGTTTTTGTACATGGAGACGGGTGAGGATTGATATGCTTTCCTTTAATAACTTCTTTCAACGGTAAATAGATGCACTTTGCAGCTATTAAGATTGATGAATGAATAGAACTTGTTAGCTAATTCGTTGGATTCGGTCGGATTCGAGACTTTTTGTGCATCCTCCATGGACTCAAAAGTCAACAAATCGACCCACATATCACCTTCCAGAAGCTGCTGCCAAGAAATGTAGCCTTTCTGCTTTGACATATACTCATTGTTCAGAAGCTCTGTTGCTGCAAGAAATTCATCCACAGAGGCATCCTTTTTCAGGTTGTAGGAAACATAATATATAGCTTTTGACATTATAAACACTCCTTAAATATTCTGCTACAAAGTGTAGATTTATACACACTGTAGCAGATTTATTATCGTTAGTATAGAATTATTCGTGATTTTCGTTTCGTTATTCATATATAGATTGTAGTCAAATATGTGTAAATATGATTATTATACTTGTGATTATAAAAACATCTCGTTCCATTAAACCGTCAAGAGCGAGCTTAGCTAATTACCATAAAAATTATACAGGGTGTTAAACATATGATAGTAGTTGTTTTTTGAGGAAAACTAGGCTAAAATAAAAAGGAAAACTGGCACAGGAGGTTGTGGTGTGAAAAGATTCAATGTGACGGGATTATGCTTACCAGAAGAAGACTATATGGTTGACATAAGCGATAAAATCGCCGAGATAAAGAAATTGATTGACGACCGCTCGTACTTCACTATAAACCGTGCGAGGCAATATGGGAAGACAACTACCCTGGCAATGCTCAGACGTGCCTTGAAAGAAGAATATTTGGTAATTTCAATTAGTTTTGAAGGAATTGGCAATGAAGCTTTTATGACATCTGCTGCCTTTTGCCGTGCATTTTTAAAATTAATTTGTAGTTCTCTGGAGTATACTAATGTCTCCGATGAATATAGAAATAGTTGGCTCAACGAAAATGTCGAAGGGTTTATTGATTTAAGCAATCATATCACAGCTATGTGTAGACCTAATACATTAGTAAACGACAAAGAAATTATTCTAATGATAGACGAGGTGGACAAAGCTAGCAATAATGAAGTATTTTTACATTTTTTGGGTTTGCTGAGAGACAAGTTTATGGCAAGAAAGCAGTCCATGGATTTCACTTTTCACAGTGTTATACTAACAGGTGTCTATGATATAAAGAATATTAAACTAAAAATGATAAGCGAGGGTTCATATACCCCCGCTGAAACTGAAGACAAGCTGTATAACTCCCCTTGGAATATTGCAACAGACTTTCGGGTAGATATGTCATTTAGCGCTTTAGAAATAACCACGATGCTAGTTGAGTATGAAGGAGACCACCATACTGGCATGGATGTCGCAGCAATTGCTAAGGAAATTTACAGTTACACGAGCGGGTATCCATTCCTTGTGTCGAGAATTTGCAAATGCATTGATGAGGAACTTGACCGAGATTGGACGCTCCATGGATTTCAGACTGCGGTTAATATCATAATTCATGAGAACAATACCTTGTTTGATGATGTGTATAAAAACTTGGAAAACAATGAAAAATTATATGACCTGATATATGATATTTTAATGGTTGGAGGGAAGAGAACATACGCTGTTGGTAACCCAACAATCGACACTGCTAAAATATACGGAATAATTAAAGAAGCGAACCAGAGTATAGCTATATCTAATCGAGTTTTTGAGCTTATCATTTGTAATCATTTCATAGCAAAGGATGAGGAAGTCTCCAAAAGGCGTATAACAGGAATACTTCAGCGTGATGTAGTCCAGGGCAGCCGCTTCGACATGGAGCTCTGTCTGCGAAAGTTCGCTGAACACTACGCCCAGATATACAATGAACTAGATGCCGAGTTTCTCGAACGAGAAGGTCGTTTAATATTCATATCGTTCCTCAAGCCACTTATCAACGGACAAGGCTTCTATCACATAGAAAGCCAGTTCACTGATTTTCGTAGAATGGATATTGTTGTGGATTTTGCTCGGGAACAGTTCATCATTGAACTAAAGTTATGGCGCGGCGAAGCGGAACACGAGAAAGCCTATGAGCAGCTCGCTGGTTACATGGACAGCAAAGGAGTCTCCAAAGGTTATCTGCTGACTTTCGATTTTCGTAAAAACGTAAACAAACAGCCATATGTTAAATGGGTGGAACATGACGGTAAAAAGATCTTTGATGTGGTAGTTTAACGGTTTGTGTTATAAACGTGGTTCGTATGATTAGCGAAAAACTGAGTGCCAATCCGAGGATTTGGATTATTGACAAAATCAATGTTTTTTTTCCAGTACCTACAGAGCGGTCTTTGATTTTTAATAAATAAACCCATGAAGCTTTAATGTGCATTGCTTCATGGGTTTTATATGTATGCCGTTATCTGTCTGTTATCAAAATCACTGGCGCAAGCTTATTCCACCATTGGTACGAATCTTACTGGGAGAAGCTCTTCTGTTTTGATTTCGCCGTCTGTCTTTGTCAATAGCAGGAGCGACTGTACCGAATGGTTTTTACCCACAGGAACAATCATTTTACCACCATTTGCTAATTGACTAATCAGCTCCGGAGGAATAAATTCAGGAGCAGCTGTGACGATTATGGCGTCGAAAGGAGCTTTTTCTATCCATCCTGCATATCCATTACCTTGCCTGGCGATAATATTGTCATATCCAAGAGCGGTGAATATGCGTTTTGCGTTTTCGGAATGTTCTTCAATGAGTTCAATAGTATAAACCTGGCAACCAAGAAAGCTTAGAATCGCTGCTTGATAACCAGAGCCCGTACCTATTTCAAGGATTTTTTTGCCTGGAGCTGGTTCAATCTGCTCGGTCATATATGCAACGATGTATGGCTGGGATATTGTCTGACCGAATCCTATCTGGATAGGCCCATCGAAATATGCTGCTATTTGTGCTGCTTGCGGAACAAAAGCATGTCTTGGCACTGTTTGTATTGCATTCAGAACGGTTGCGGACGATATTCCCCTTGGAATTAGCTGCTCATCAATCATTTTGTTTCGCTCATATTGAAAATCATAAGACAAATGCAGTACCTCCATTTTTACGGTATTCCCTCATTAGTATTCGTTTATATCTCCTATATACCATGAAAATAGATTTATTGCTACCCTTATGTTATACTAGCTGACAAGAAGAACCGTTCTTGCGTTCTTATAAATCATTTTTATAGAATCTCTGCTATTATCTCCCGCCGATTGCTTTTTTCAAGGTGGGTAATAGGATGAAAGCAATTATCCCACCGATTAAAGCGGTTATTAGTTGCGGCATGGAAAACATATAGGAGATGACTACTGCTTGCTGTTCAGGCAGACCTAACAAAATTGGTATCGCTATTCGTACAATCCCGATATACAACACCAAAAATTTAGCAATAGCTGCACAAATCAAAGCCACAATGGCCGCCGTGTGTTTGCGCTCCATTTTCCGATTCCCAATAAAATGCCACACTGATATAAGTGCTATGTTCCCTGCGATGATAAATGGGATTAAACTCCAAAACGGCCCGATTCCAATAATTTTTGCCATGATGGGGGAAACCACCGCAACGGACAATCCCGATGAAAGCCCGCAAGTCATAAGGGAAACAATAAGCATCATATTGACGATTGACCCTGTAACAATGGTATTTCCTAAAGATGCGGTTGCCATTTGCAATATGACCAGAAGAGCTATAAAAACTGCTGTGCGTGTTGTCCAGAGAACTTTGCTTTTTATATTCATAATCATGCACCATCCTTGTATTTCTGTTTTCAGTATAATACAATAAGCTCAAATATTATGTTGCGTGTGCAACAAATAGTGAGGGTGTGGCATGAAAGAACATATTGAGGATTTAGCGCAGACAAAACTGTTTTTTGGTATTGAACCTTATGAGATAGCTGGGCTTCTCACTTGCGTCCATGCAAGGAGTGCCCAATACTCAAAGGAAGAAATGATTATTCAGGAAGGCAGTCATATATCTGATTTTGGTATAATACTGTCCGGACATGGGCGCTCTGTAAAATGGGATGCCTCAGACAAGCTGATAATCATCACGCTGCTTGAAAAAGGTAGCGAGATAGGTGTATTGTTAGCGGCAAACCCGGAGCAAGAAAGCCCTGTATCGGTGCAAGCGCAGGACGAAGTTTCCGTTTTGTTCATTCCTTATGATGCTCTGATTGCCCGCTGTGATAAGACTTGCCCGAAACATGAAATGCTATTGCGGAATTATATTGGCATTGTCGCAGAAAAGGGGCTTGTTTTACATGAGCGCATTAGCTGTCTGCTCAAACCTACATTGCGGGAAAAGGTAATGACATACCTAATTCGGGTATCTCGTGAACAACGAAGCCAGACGTTTTCAATCCCGCTCAACAGAAACGCCATGTCTGAATACCTCAACATTGAGCGAAGCGCGCTATCGCGAGAATTGTCAAATATGAAGCGGGATGGATTGATCGACTATCACCGAAACAGCTTTAAGCTTCTAGTGTGAACGCAGGGACGATATTTTTGTTCAAAAACAAACAAAAATACCGTCCTCGCGTTCATGGTTTTCATCAATTATGCAACTGCTCAATCAGTGAATAAGGAGAGCTGCTGCGGTTCATCAGAGACTGATGCAGAATGTACTATAGAGGCGAGCATATCATCTAGATCGTAATTGGATATGAACAACTCTTTACCCTTTGCAGCAGTTTCACTTTTATAGTTATTCATGCCATATTGCAGCTCCCAGGGATAGATATTGGCAAATTTAAAAAGTTTCCTGTTTTCTTCGCAATCATCGAGTGTAATGAGCCTATTATGCTTGCATAATTTCATATTGTCCGCAAATCGTTGATGGTCAAATCCTATATGCAGGTTACCTCGCTTGCCGTAAAGCCTGGATTTTACCTGCGAAAAGTAAGGCGGATCGAGAAAAATAAAGACGTTTTCAGCTTCATCGAAAAGAAACTCCGAGTAGTCTTTATTGTATATTTCCACATTACATAGCAACGGTGCCAATTTAGTCAGTCTTTCAAGGGATGACATGGTAAATCGACCTTTGAATGCTCCCTCTGAGTAGCCGCCGGAATCTACTGTACCCGAAAACGTTATCCTGTTTAGTACGAAAAAACGTACTGCTCTTTCAAAGTCTGTAAAATCGTTGTTATTTGTATATTCGTTAAATAGTTTTCGACCTTCGACACCGCTTTCTTTTATTATGAGAATTGCTTTATAAAGCGAATCTATATCTTCTTTGAGGTATTTCCAAAAGCAATAGAGGTCGAAGTTTAAATCGTTAATAACATACTTCCCATCAGGATTAATCGTCTGGATAGCATCGATAAATACAGACCCGCCACCGACAAAAGGTTCGCGAAATTCTATGAAATCGCGCGGTATTAAAGGGTTGATGATTTTTATAGCTCTAGTTTTTCCCCCAGGATAACGTAGGACGCTTTTAATACTTGTACTCATTGAAGTTGTCCAGCGCTAGTAATGATTTGTACGTGATGCTAGTAATTCTACCAAAAATGTCCATTTCGTACCAGTCTTTTTAGTTTATGAGCGTTATTATTGACCATAATGATATAACAATACAAAAGGGTTCATAGTATTGAACTATGTACCTAATTATCTGTTGCAGTATACCATTTCATAAGACAATAAGCAAACAAAAGAACCGTCTCCGCGTTCACACATTTGACAGAGATTCAAGCAGCGATAGAAATATTTATTCCGTTATTTATAACATGACATACTGTTGTCGTGTTGGCTGTGGTAGGATGAAGCAAAAGGAGCGTGAGAAATATGATTGAATCAAGGTGTGGCATCCTTTGCGGCGAGTGCGAATATCGTGAAAAGATGAACTGCGGTGGCTGCATACATATTAAAAAGCCCTTTTGGGGCGATTCATGTCCTGTGAAAAGCTGCTGTGAGGACAAAACATTGGAGCATTGCGGATTATGTAGCGATTTTCCTTGTGAATTGCTTAAGCAGTTTGCTTATGACAAAGAGCAAGGCGATGACGGCAAGCGCATCGAGCAATGCAAAAAATGGAAGGAGATTGTTCCATATGGATAAAAAATATATTTGCTACTGTGGTCTATATTGCGAAAACTGTGCAGTAATGGCGAAGGTCGCTCCTGCTGCAAAAATGCTGTATGATGAGCTGCTGAAAGCTGGGTTTGAGGACGTAATCAACTACATACCCGGTGGTGATGGATTCTGGCCATTTTTAAAAAGTATGGCAGAGGAAGGTCTATGCGTTTCATGCAAGGACGGAGGCGGAAATCCAGGCTGTGCGGTCAGAATCTGCGCCAAGGAAAAGGACGTTGAGGTATGTGCTTTTTGTGAAACATACCCCTGCGAGAAGTTCGATGCTTTTTTCCAGCAGAGCGTAGGTTATCCAACTCTCAAAGAAGACAACGCTTTACTCTGGGAGCAAGGGATAGAAGCATGGGCAAAGCTGCAAGATGATCGCCGTAGTAATGGGTTTACCTATTCTGATGATAAGCAACACGGGGGATAAGATGCCATTTGATTTCAAGAAAGAGTACAAAGACCTATATCAACCTAAAGCTGCGCCGGGGGTGATTGATGTTCCAGACATGGTTTTCATCATGGTGGATGGTATGGGCAACCCGAACACAAGCGAGGAATATCAATCGGCGGTCGAAATCCTTTATGGGCTATCCTATGCAATCAAAATGAGCAAGAAGGACGTTAATCAGCCAGTTGGCTATTTTGATTTTGTTGTACCGCCGCTTGAAGGTTTGTGGTGGCTTAGTGATGGATCTGAGGCTTGGTATGTAGATAAAGACCGATATTGCTGGACTTCGATGATACGCCAGCCTGAATTTGTTGATGTAATAGTATTTGAAAACGTTATGATTGAACTCAGAAAGAAAAAACCGCTTCTTGATATATCAAGGGCGAGGCTTGAACTGTTCACCGAGGGGCTTTGCGTCCAAGCGATGCACTTTGGATCATATGACGATGAGCCAAGTACAATCGTTGCAATCGAACAATTTATAATTGATAACGGCTATGTCAGTGATATTAGTGGCAAACGCCGCCATCATGAGATATATTTGAATGACCCACGAAAAACTGCAACGGAGAAACTCAAAACCATTATCCGACATCCTGTAAAATTAGCATGATTTGTAATTATGATGATTTCATTTAAACTCAATAGAACACTGGCTTCTCAATAAGCTATGGTAATGAACAGCAGGGACAGTTCTTTTATTTACTGGAAAATGAACAAAAGAACCGTCCCTGCTGTTCAAATGTTTATCACAGGCTTTAATATATTTTTATTGCCCATTTGCTTAAAATATTATATTATCTACGAAACTATAATATTTGAAAGGAGTCATATTTATGAATTCATTTATGGAACTCGCAAAAGAGAGGTATTCCATGCGCAGCTTTAGCGAGCAGGTGGTGGAAAAGGAAAAACTTGATCAAATCCTTGAAGCGGGACGCATTGCTCCCACCGCTAGGAATGGACAGCCTCAGCGAATCAAAATAATTACATCCCAGGAAGACATCGCAAAAATGGATGAATGCACCCGCTCTCGCTTTGGATCTACTACAATACTCCTAGTGTGTTATGACAAGACCGTTTCATGGCAGAGACAATATGATGATGCACTCAGTGGACAGGTGGATGCCAGTATAATCACCACCCATATGATGCTAATGGCAACAGAGCTGGGATTGGGGACCTGCTGGGTCATGCACTTTGATCCCGCGAAAACCATTGAGCTATTTGAGCTGCCTGAAAACATAGTCCCCGTTGCATATCTCCCCATGGGATACCCTTCCGAAACAGCAGCACCAACAGACCGTCATAATGATAGATTCCCCATTGAAAACTTTCTGTTCTAAGTAAGATTTGATTACTTCACCCGTGATGTCGGAATATTATTAGCGAAAAATATAATTATAGGAGATTGCTGCCATGTCATTTGCCGACCAATTTACACCATCATCACCGGAATACTTTGCACCGCTACCAGACCTGGGGATGGCTCTGGAAAGAATGGGTCATGACCCAAAAGGCGATTATTCACCAAGCCGCGAAAACTTGCAAACCTTAATGTTTGGCTGTTTCAACAATATACCCTTTGAAGCCTTGGATTGCAGTGATTTTAGAAGAAAGCTAGATTTGTCTCCCGCTCATCTTTTCGACAAAATCGTGCTCAATAGGAGAGGTGGATATTGCTTTGAAATTAATGGGTTTTTCTATGCAGTGCTAACTGACCTGGGATATGATTGTATACCCCTGGCAGGACGCTTGCTATTTAATCAACCAGTGTTTACAGGAATGCGCCACAGGACAACCGTTGTGCATATAGATGGAAAACGCTACCTTTGCGATGTGGGTTATGGCTCGGGGTTAGCCGCCGATGGTCCCCTGGAAATTGATACTCCTGAAAAGCAGGAGCTTGAAGGAAAACTGTTTACCATCGAGCAGCATCCAGGTGCTCAGTTCGGTGACATAACCCTCATTAGGCATCATGACGATGGGACCCAAACCCTTGTGTATACAGTCTATCTTACTCCACATACGGTCATGGATTTCCTCCCCGCCAATGAAATGACTGAAGTGTCGTTTAGAACAAGGCGCGTATGCCGCAAGCGTACTGACACAGGCAGTGTCGCTGTGGATGGAAAGATTTTTCGCAAGAGGATTGGCGATGAAACCATTGAGGAGGAAATCACCAGTTATCCCCAACTTTATAAAATTTTAGTAGATGAGTTTGATATGATAATACCAAGGACTAGTTTCAGCGATGATTGGCCCAAAGAGTTCGCCACATATAAGCTGTATGATTAGATAAGCATGGTACTTTATCTGATGCAGTCATAACAAAAATAATACACTAAATTCGTTCTTGACGAGATTCGATAATTGCGTTACAATGAAAATATAAAGGCGTTGCCGATAAGCGGTCAGCCTACTTATGTACGAAAATAACCGCACAGTTAGTTGGACCGGCGGTTATTTTCTATTGTCCTTGCTGGACTTCCATGTGACATAAATCGCAATTGCTGCGAGTAATAGTGACAGGATTTCGTACAGTGACAACAGCATCCCCCTTTCATAGTTACACTCTAGGGATTCAGCTAACCGCATACCGTTATGGCAACGCCTTTTTATTTTAGTGTGTGATAAGTATGCTGTCAATACACATTGACATAAACACATTGGGTCGATATAGATGCCATTAGATTGGATAACTGTTAAAACAGTTTGAATTATCTAATGGCTCTCTTAATTGCTATTTAAGTAGTTGACTTTTTATTCTACAATTGCTATTTTTTGAAAAGTTTGCAAAAAAAAATTAAAAAAGTTGAAAAAAACTATTGACAAACATAATTGATGGTGGTATATTACTAATAGAGTTAGCAATAAAGGACGCTAGATGCTAGCGATACACAATAAGAACGGCGAAGCTAATTAGCCGTGTTAGACAACAACTGACAATGAAAGGATGTACAATTTGGATACGAAAATTAAAAATAACAAGACTTTAAAACATAATATAAAAAACGAAAGGATGAATACTATGGCAACGATTACCAACTACAACACTTTAACATTAATAAATGACAACGAAAGGATGAAAAATATGACAAACAATGTAATGACACTAAACAATAAAAAGAGCGGGAGCTTAATCGAACGCATCAGCGATTGGCTACAGGAGCGCATCAGTGTAATCAGAGAAATGAACACCACAGAAATGATGGGACTCTGCGAAGCACAAGAAATGGGCATCGGCATTGGCGCATACCTGAAAAGGCTAGCTAAAGACAACAGCGTAAATCGCAATGCTCATGTATACGAAATGGCAATGGACTACTACAGAGCCATCGAAGACGGAAGCAGCATCCCCATGCAATTGCAATTAATGCTAAATCTGTCTATGGCAGCCTAATGGGTAAGCCAGCGAAATAACAGTGCAAATAACAAAATAAAAACAAACAGCAACGCAGACCAGATAGTCAGCGATGCTTTTTTTTGTTGTTTTCAAAAATTTATATAGGGGTGACATTTTCTGACGTTATTCTACATCCTGACATTATCACAAGTTAATCACATTGGCGGAAGTTTGTATTGACGAGATTCGATAATTACGGTACAATGAAAATATAAAGGCGTTGCCGATAAGCGGTCAGCCTACAGTTTATGCGAAAATAACCGCACAGTTTGTGGCTTGAGCGGTTATTTTCTATTGTCCTTGCTGGACTTCCATGTGACATAAATCGCAATTGCTGCGAGTATTAGTGACAGGATTTCGTACAGTGACAACAGCATCCCCCCTTTCGTAGTTACACTCTAGGGATTCAGCTAACCGCATACCGTTATGGCAACGCCTTTTTATTTTAGTGTGTGATAAGTATGCTGTCAATACACATTGACATAAACACATTGGGTCGATATAGATGCCATTAGATTGGATAACTGTTAAAACAGTTTGAATTATCTAATGGCTCTCTTAATTGCTATTTAAGTAGTTGACTTTTTATTCTACAATTGCTATTTTTTGAAAAGTTTGCAAAAAAAAATTAAAAAAGTTGAAAAAAACTATTGACAAACATAATTGATGGTGGTATATTACTAATAGAGTTAGCAATAAAGGACGCTAGATGCTAGCGATACACAATAAGAACGGCGAAGCTAATTAGCCGTGTTAGACAACAACTGACAATGAAAGGATGTACAATTTGGATACGAAAATTAAAAATAACAAGACTTTAAAACATAATATAAAAAACGAAAGGATGAATACTATGGCAACGATTACCAACTACAACACTTTAACATTAATAAATGACAACGAAAGGATGAAAAATATGACATACAATGTAATGACACTAAACAATAAAAAGAGCGGGAGCTTAATCGAACGCATCAGCGATTGGCTACAGGAGCGCATCAGTGCAATCAGAGAAATGAATGCTGCAGAAATCACGGGACTCTGCGAAGCACAAGAAATGGGCATCGGCATTGGCGCATACCTGAAAAGGCTAGCTAAAGACAACAGCGTAAATCGCAATGCTTATGTATACGAAATGGCAATGGACTACTACAGAGCCATCGAAGACGGAAGCAGCATCCCCATGCAAATGCAATTATTGCAAAATCTGTCTATGGCAGCCTAATGGGTTAGCCAGCGAAATAACAGTGCAAATAACAAAATTAAAAACAAACAGCAACGCGGACCAGATAGTTAGCGATGCTTTTTTTGTTGTTTTCAAAAATTTATATAGGGGTGACATTATCACAAGTTAATCACATTGGCGGAAGTTTGTATTGACGAGATTAATATATTACTATAAAATGAATATGCTACCGATGTCGATAGACGTTCAGTTTATTATATGAAAATAACCATATAGTTTATGTCCAGCGGTATTAAAGGAATTAGAAAATGCAAGCATATGAATTCAATGCAAAGCCTATAAATGGAGCTATACCAATACCCGAAAAGTATAAAAACATTATCATAAATGATGTTACTGTCATAGTTTTAGATAAAAACTTCATCATTGAGTATTGATATAGCAAGCAACAAAAAAAGACCGACTCGTTATCTCCCCCTTCTTTGATAACAAAAGGATGGAAATTCAATAGAGAGGACGCAAATGAGCGATAGGTATTTTTACTGAAAAATCGTATTGTGACTAACTATATAGCTTTATGCATCTTGTCCTTTTAGGCATTCAACAATATCTAATTTTTTGATATGTTGTGAGGTGACGAATACCATAAATATTGTTACTGTGATAAGGATTATTGTCGATAGCATATAACTCTTTGGAAATATGGCTGATGATATCACAAAATTGTCACTTGAGAATTCGTATTTAATACTTTCTAATAGAATATTACTTAATATGAACCCAATAGGAATTGCAATTATAAGCTGTAATATTGTTTCTTTAATGTGTGCTAACAATATCTTTGAGAGTGGATACCCCATTACACCCATAAACATATACTCGTACTCCCTTGCGGACAAGTTGATTAAGCCCACTGAGTATAAAACAGTAAACCCTAAAACGACTGCACAAAAAATCATAAACCATATGAGTACCGAAGTACTCATTAAAACTGAATCAAAGCTTGTTCTGTCATCATCAATTGTTGAGAATTCAATTTTGTTGTTACTTAATTGATTGCTTAATGAAACTAAATCATTGCTCCTACCATATATTGTGTTATAAAATAATGCAAATGCATCTGAATAGTTATATATATAGTCAACACCGGTAATTAGCCGCAGTCCAAGATACTGCGGCATTATTGCGGATATTACTACATCGATGTCATTAATTCTTACTATATCTCCGACAGCTACTTGCCATTCTGATGCAAAGTATTCTGGTATTACTATTCCTTTGTCTAAAGCTTCGTGAGGGATATAAAGCATATCAAAGTCACTCTCAACGACAAAAAGGATGTAACGTGAACCAAACATTTCGACAGGAGTAGCTAATACCTTATCAAATTCATCAAAATAATCCAATGCAGGATGAGACATGGTTCTAGCAATTGGGTCAAAGCTTATTGCGACATCAAAATTAGCAAAATTTTTGAAGTACTTATCTTGTGTGTCGAAAACAGAATCATTAAACCCTAGTGAAAAAACAAGCAATGCACATGAGCCGCACATCCCCAATACAATTGCAAAAAAGCGACTTTTATTACGGAGAGAGGTTTTTAGTGAGTATCTTGTGTTAAAAGATAACTGTTGCCAAATAAAACTTATACGCTCTAAAAGTATACGCCCATTGTTTTTTGGTACTTTTGGTCGTAAAGCGATAGCAGGTAAAAGTGGAAGAATCGATACTAGTGCTATTAATCCCGATGTAACACATATTATTAATGAAATGCAAATTGCTACAAACCAATAGGTTGGATAAAAAGCGTAACCTAAAGTAGGTACTTCGAACATAGATGATAATATATCTATAATAATATCGCATAAAAATACAGAACCAATGCCTCCTAAAACAGCTCCCACTAGTGCTGCAATGGTAAATTGAGTTAAATATATAGTAATAATTTTGCTATGAGAAACACCAAGTGCTTTCATTATCCCAATTTCTTTCCTGTCTTTTTGAATCATCCGAGACAACATGACATATATAACTATTGAAATTAAGATAGCGAAGACTAATGGAAAAATAACTGCGAAACTTCGTATCTGCCCCATATCATCACGATATAAATCGTGATTAATTTGTTCGTTACGGGATATGGATCTAATAACTCCAGGAAATTCAACAATCTCTTTTGTGATTTCTATATAATCCGGTTCTGTAAGAATGACAATTTCATTATAATTTGATTGAAAAAAAGTTTCATAAACATATATAACAGCGAAAGTGTTTGCACTAGCCATCATATTACGTTCATTTTGAACTAAATAAATGTATTCGGGAGACGCAACAAGTCCCGTAATAGTAAGTTGCTTCCCATCAATGATAATCGTATCATCCAAAGCTAGACTCATTGCTGTTGCACTTCGTTTTAAAATAAGAATTTCTGTATCATTACTTGGGAATCTACCTTCATATATATAGGGAGTGTTAATAATATTTGTTAAAGAAATAGCTCTGTAAACTCTCTCATTTTCACGATAATCGTATACGAATCGTCCTTGAGCCAATTTGATTCCATCTAACTCCATCAATTGGTCGATACTTTCTTTGTTAAATAAACCGTACAGAGTTAGGTCTGCATATGAATGATCATTGAAATATTGTTCTGCTGTCTCCTCATATCTGTCAACAATCGAAAAAAGAGTGATGTAAAACGATACTCCGATTAGTATAAGAAATACAAGCCCAATAATTTGTGGAATATTTGATTTTACCTTAGCAAAGAGTAAACATATTGTGGTATTCTTCACCATATTACCTCCGATGGTGGTAGGGGGGTGTCGTTTTCGTAAACACCAACTATTTCACCACTCCGTAGACTGATTACAATATCAGCAATTTTAGCAATTTCTTGATTATGTGTTATAAGCAATATGGAAGTCTTTTGCTCTAAGTGTATTTGTTTTAGGACTTCCAGCACCATTATACCAGTATTGAAATCTAGAGCACCTGTAGGTTCGTCAGCAAGTAGCACTCTAGGGTTCTTTGCTATTGCTCTAGCTATAGAAACCCGCTGTTGTTCTCCGCCAGAGAGTTCAGCAGGATAGTGGTACATTCGATTCCCAAGACCAACAACGCTCAATGCCCTAATCCCTTCACTACGAGATAATTTCGCGAGTTCAGTAGATAATTCTACATTTTCTAGAGCATTTAAATCAGGTAGTAAATTATAACTTTGGAATACAAATCCAATGTTTTCGCTACGAAATGATGTCATTTGCTTTCTGCTAAAGGTAGTGATGTCTGTTTCTTCAAATAATATACTACCGAAAGTTGGTCTGTCCATACAACCTAGCATATTGAGAAGTGTTGACTTTCCAGAACCACTTGCTCCCGTGATGACAATAAATTTTCCTTGTTGAATAACTAAATTAATGTTGTTTAATGCAGTAACTTTTGCGCCACCTTCACCATATTCTTTAGTCAATCCTGTGATTGTAAACAAACTCATTTTTTCCTCTTATCCTCCGAAAACATATGATAATAAAGCGTCAATTATTAGCTCACAGGTTTGCTGTAATGCTTCTAATTCTATAAGCTCACTGTTATTTATAAGATACAATGTATGAATTAGATTACTAACAACACTTATATCCATATTGGTAAGCTCGATTTCGCAGGTTTCAGCTATTTTTTTAAACAAACTTGCTTCAAATTGTTTCGCTTTAAGTATGTGGGAGTCTTCAAGGTTGCTAATTAACGTATTAATTTCATCGTTATACTTAGATAAAAACATCAACTCAGGAGTTTTATATAAATTTAATAGAAAAGTGCGTATACTATTTTTCAAATCACCATTTACATTAATTTGTTGCTCAGCTAGATTGAAGATTATCTGATGCACTTCCATAATTATGGCAAGCATGAACACTTCCTTTGACTCAAAATATTGATAAAATGAGCCTTTTGCTATACCAACAGATTTAGTTATATCATCAATGCTTGTTTTTTTAATGCCTAGTGAGAATACAATTTCTTTGCCTTTATTAAGGAATCGTATATACTGTTGTCTTTTTTCTTGCTCAGTCAATGCACGAGGCATATAAGCACCTCCTAACTATTATGAATATAATAACTAAAACGGTCAATATGTTCATAATAATTCATTTAAGTATTTATGTCAACTAATTTCATAGCTCTATTTGTAATGAACTTGGACTTAAAAGTGTTCTACTACATATTTTAGCAAAGAAAAAACCCCTCAAGCAGTGTACGGCAATGCTTGAGGGGTTTATTTGATATATTTACTGTCTAGTAATTTGTATAGCTATATTACTATTCTCATACAGCGAATAAGTACAGCAAGTAAGCCCATTTGTGTTACATAGGGGACAATGTTTATGTAATCACGAGCCTGTTGATTTATATTTTCTTACCCCGTATTGGAAGAATGCATATGCTGGTAGTAGGAATATTAATGATAGTAGCGGGGTGAACATATATAGTTTGCTTTTTTCAATGTCAAGAAGATATAACAGGGGATAATATTGAAAAAGGGCAAGGGGGACGAAATAGGTTAGGAATTTCAAAATTCCTTCGCCATATATTGCGTAGGGATAACGTCCGAATTCGCGACCTCCGTCTGTGAGAATGTTCATAAATTCCAAGCCTTCAACGGTGAAAAATGAAAATGCTGCATAGACAATAAAGAGTCCGAAAAACACAAGGCTGCCACATATGACCATTAAAAACAGCGTCAGGATTTTATCCCGTGTCCAAATAACTCCGCTTTTTGGCACAGCATATATAAACACAAAGGCAGCTTGGAGTATTCGACCGAGCCTGGTGAAGTCCATTTTAGAAGCTAAAACCTGTGTAATGACACTTCTGGGCCTAACTAAAGCTCGATCGAATTCACCATTACCCAGCATTCTAGGAAACAAGTCGAAACCTCGACCAAGCATTTCAGCCAATGAATACCCCATCAAGACTGAAGCGAAGCACAGTAATACTTGCTCATATGTGAATCCCATTACCACATTAAATCGGGACATCATAAAATATAGACTTAGTAAAATTGCAAAGGATACGAGAAATTGACCTATCATCGTAAGGAAAAAAGACAGCTTATACTGCATTTGGCTTTTCATATGCATTGAGAAAAACTTCATGTATAGGCGCATATCTATATCGCCTCCTTTCAGCCTCCCTGTACAACAACTCTTTTTAGGGCACGATTCATTGCCAGTCGTCCAAGGACGATAAGCAAGGATAGCCAAAAAACTTGAAATGCTAGTCCCCACAGTGCATCTCTGCCTGCTATATTACCGCTATATATCCTAAGGGGCATATTCTGCATTGCGGCAAAGGGGAGCAGTTCGGCTATTGCACGAATAGAAGGTGGAAAAAATGGTATAGGGATATATTCACCTGCTAAAAATCCAACAATTGTGGTGAAAACGGAGCGTATACCAGTGGAAGAAAGAGTGTAAAATATAGAAACATAAGCAAGCATTGATGTTGCTACCACCACACCAAGGGATAAGGCCGATGATATTACAAACATGGTAAATTGAGGAAGGCTGGGAGGAAGTCCCATCCGATATGGTTTGGGTACGATAAAAGCGATTAGCAAAATAGGAGCACAGCGGAGCAAAGCCCTCGCACTTCTATTGGCGCATGACTGGGCAAACCACCGCTTGTATAGATCCATCGGGCGGATAAGCTCATATGCAATGGCACCACCCTCGATGGCTTCGGTTACGTCGCTTTCCCAAAACCACATCATAAAGAGAGCAAGGAAGGCTTGCTGGAGCCATATGTACGAAACTGTATGGCTAAATTCCATGGGAAAGGCATTGGGATTTGCACGATAAAAAGCTGAAAAGGCGAATATCTCAAGAAAGCCCCAGGCAAATTGCGTTGCAACACCAGCTGCGGCAGCTGCTCGATATTGAAGTGCATTGATGAATCGGATACGAAACACAGCTAAATACTTTTTCATATACTATATTCCTCATATAATGCCGCCACCATTTCCTCTGAGCTCACACCTGTTACCGAAACATCAATTAAATCGCTTTGTGCGGCAAGCTGAGATATTGCTTCGGAAACAGACAATTGTGTTGGGTCGAGGACGATGATAAGTCGACCATCTTTTGCTTCGCTGACTGTCATGCCTTCGCTTATCGTTGGAGCTTTTCCCGTGTATTCGACGATCAATGTTTTGCGTTCCGAGGAGTGTTTTTTTAGCTCGGCTAGATTCCCATCTAGCAATATCTTTCCTTTTCCTATTAGTAAAATACGCTCTGTCAATGCTTCGATGTCTTGCATATCATGGGTGGTGAGAATTACTGTGGTTTTTCGTTCTGCGTTGATTTTTTTGATGAATTGGCGTACAGCGATTTTCGATACTGCATCTAGACCAATTGTTGGCTCGTCAAGGAAGAGTATTTTTGGGCTGTGGAGCAAAGAAGCTGCAATTTCGCAGCGCATCCGTTGTCCTAAGCTTAGGCTACGGGTCGGGGTTTTCAGAAGCTCGCTTAGGTCAAGAAGCTCCGTTAATTCATCCAAATTGGTTTGATAGAGGGAGCTGTCCACTTTATATATATCTTTAATAAGTTCAAAACTATCGACAACTGGAACATCCCACCAAAGCTGGCTTCGTTGACCAAAGACAACGCCGATATGCTGCACATGGGCAACCCTTTCAAGCCAGGGTGTTCTGCCATCTATTTCACATATTCCATTATCGGGAGTCAATATGCCGCACATAATTTTAATCGTTGTGCTTTTTCCCGCTCCGTTGGGACCTATGTATCCCACCATTTCGCCGTCATTGATGGTGAAGCTCACATTATTCAATGCATGGATAATTTCATATTCCCTGGAAAAGAGTGCTTTAACAGCGCGTGCAAAACCGCCTTGCCGTTTGGCAACACGGAATGTTTTGTTGATATTTTCAAGTTTTATCATGTTATCTCACCTCCTAAGCTGTGAAAGTATACCATATTCTTTATATTCATACAACGAAAACCCGATAAGCAACCTAGTTACATATTAAAATTTTTCCTAAAACCATTGACCAATTGGAGTTCCTTGTGGTACAATGGCTATACCTGTCGGCAGACGGGTTCATTTTTCGCTTAAAAAACCCGAAACTGTCAATAAATATCAGGGAGGCAAAATAAAGGAGGCGCCGAAATGCGAGTAAAAATCACACTTAGATGCAACGATTGCAAACAAAGAAACTATAATACAACAAAAAATAAGAAAAACACACCAGACCGGCTCGATTTGAACAAATATTGCAGATTCTGCCGCAAACACACTGTACACAGTGAGACGAAGTAGGTGGAATGAATATGGCAGAGAAAGCAAAAAAGAAAAAAACGAAAGCAAAAGGCAGCAATCGCTTTGCTAAATGGTTTCGTGAGATGCGAAGTGAGCTGAAAAAGGTCGTCTGGCCCACACCCAAACAAATAGCAAACAACACCTTTGTTTCGCTGGCAGTCATGACTGCTGCTGCCGTTTTAATTTGGGCGATTGACCAATCTGGAGCGCAGATATTCCAAGCCGTCAGGCTCCTTGGAGGCAGATAGGATATGACTGAAGAAGAAGAAGCCAGATGGTACGTGGTTCATACTTACTCCGGTTATGAAAATGCTGTTGCGGCAACCATAGAAAAAGCTGCTGAGAATCGCAAGATGCTAGATCAGATTCATGAAATCAGGATACCCACCGAAACTGTCACTGAAGTTCATGATTCACAAAGTAAAACAGTGGAGCGCAAGGTCTTTCCCGGTTATGTTTTAATCAAAATGATTATGAATGACACAAGCTGGCACTTGGTTCGTAATGTGCGAGGTGTGACTGGCTTTGTGGGTTCGGCTAATAGAGCGATTCCCCTTACCGATGATGAAATTCTGTCTTTGGGCATTGAGAGACATGAAATCATTGTCGCTTTCGAGGAAGGCAGCACGGTAAAAGTCATCGATGGTCCACTGGAAGGCTTCCTTGGTACAGTGGAGGAAATCGAGCAGGACAAAAGCAGGGTGCGAGTCATTGTATCCATGTTTGGCAGAGAGACACCTGTTGATTTAGACTTTGACCAAATCGAAGCTGTGTAGCTTTGAATTTATTTAATTAATGCGTAATGCGAATTAAAGCGAAGCAGTGATATTTATTCAATAACGAATTGGTATACCAGCTTTGCGTTAATACAGTTTGTCACCATTGTGGGCAAATTGTTATAGTGGGAGGAACTATAATAAGCTAATAGTTCCGAAATCCAACTACCACATCTTTCAGGAGGTACAATCAAGTGGCATCAAAGGTAATAGGCACAATCAAATTGCAAATCCCCGCTGGTAAAGCATCGCCAGCACCACCCGTGGGACCCGCCTTAGGTCAGCACGGCGTTAACATTGGAGCTTTCACCAAGGAATTTAACGAACGCACGAAAAACGACACAGGCATGATGATTCCCGTTGTTATAACGGTCTATGCCGATCGCAGTTTTTCTTTTATCACAAAGACTCCACCGGTTCCGAATTTACTCAAACGAGCCTGCAATATCGAAAAGGCATCAGGTACGCCAAATATTGTTAAGGTCGCCAGCATTTCCATGGATGAAGTGATAAAAATCGCAGAAATGAAAATGGTTGATTTGAATGCAAGTAGCATCGAAGCGGCGGCAAAAATGGTCATGGGAACTGCACGTTCAATGGGCATTACGGTTACGGGAGGCTGAGAAGATGGTAAGAAGTAAAAATTATAAAGAGAGTTCAAAACTAGTTGAAAAACAAACCCTGTATGACCCTGCTGATGCCTTTGATCTTGTGATTAAAGCATCTAAAGCAAAGTTTGATGAAACCGTTGAGCTTCATATTAAGCTGGGTGTCGATTCTCGCCATGCAGACCAACAGGTTCGCGGCGCCTTGGTGCTACCCCATGGTACTGGTAAGGCAAGTAGGGTTTTGGTTTTTTGCAAAGACGAGCAAGTTCAAGAAGCCCTGGATGCTGGAGCGGACTTTGCCGGTGGTCAGGAATTGGCAGATCGTATACAAAATGAAAACTTTTTCGATTATGACATCGTAGTGGCAACACCAGACATGATGAGCGTTGTTGGTCGTCTGGGTAGGGTGCTGGGTCCAAAGGGACTCATGCCAACCCCGAAAGCGGGAACAGTGACTCCGAATGTTGCACAAGCAATCGAAGAGATTAAAGCTGGTAAAGTCGAGTATCGTCTAGATAGAACAAACATTATCCATTGCCCCATTGGTAAGGTTTCCTTCGGGGTGGATAAATTGGTGGATAACTATGCGGCTCTACTGGATGCTGTAAATAGAGCAAAACCAGCAGCAGCAAAAGGTCAATACATAAAAAGCTGCACAACCGCATCAACCATGGGACCCGGTGTAAGAATCAACGCTCAAAAGCAAAACTAAAACAATAAAAATAGTGAACCCCCTTACCAAACGGTAAGGGGGTTTTAACATATATATGTGTATTACTTTATGTATGTATATTACTTTATGTATGTATATTACTTTATGTATGTATATTACTTTATGTATGTGTATTACTTTATGTATGTGTATTACTTTATATATATAACCATCGAATTATAGCAAAATAAACAACAACTACAATGCACACAAAGTGTCATTCTGAGCACTAGCGAAGAATCTCAAATAGCTGTAACTATAGTTTTCATAAACCTCAAATGCTCAAATCAATTGTTGTTCATTTATAATTAGTTTAAATTGTAAGCCGAGAGTCTCTGCTGCTTTACGGCACATGATCATTCGACCGAGGAATATCTCAAAATAATCCATAACTGAGCCGTACTTTGTATCAACACTGAGTTTCAATTTCACCAGTGTCCGTTCCTCGTTGATTTTCAAATCAGATTTTTTCACCGAATAATTAACCCTATCGTGTATGTCGAAATTGGCTATCTCCGGATTTCTCACCCTGCTGCGGCGTACATCGGATTTGTCTGCTAAAATCAAAGCAGCGCAAATATGGTTTACTGGCATCCCCGTTCCTTCGTCATGGTTACCGATGGCTGTGGTTATAGTTGCTATATCTTCGGCGGGAAAACCCATATTGTCCAGTATGCGAAAAGCCATCACCGCTCCAGAGAGAGAATGGTTTATTCTGTTTACAATATTACCGATGTCGTGGAGATATCCAGCGATTTGCGCCAGCTCCACATCACGTTGGGGATAATTCATTGTTCTGAGTATATATCCAGATTGTTCGGAAACTCTAGTTACATGGGGGAAGCTGTGTTCAGTATAACCGAGGACAAATAAAGACTCGTCAGCGCAAGTTATATATGTATTTACAGCCTCGTTGTTTTTAACATCCTCAAGTGTTAAAATTTTTGTTTGCATAGTATTTTCTCCTATTTTCGTCTAAATCTATCGTATATTTTTTTATTACCATCCATTGGGTCAATGCCAATGGATTCAAGAATCGTCATTTCGTCAAGGGTTCCGCTCCCTTGAAATACATGAGCAGCCCCTGCATCGCTACCACAGGCAATTGATACGCCTATTCTTGAAGCTTCAATCATAGCAGCTTTGTGGTTTTCTACAATTTCCACTAACATATCATCATCATACAAACCGGTACCAATGAGATTCGCTGAAGTGGCGCAGGTTGGTACCCATATAACATCCCTATCTGCCATGATTTTTAAAGCAGCTATATCCATGTAATAACCATGCTCGATGCTATCGACCCCTGCTTCTGCTGCGCGTTTTATATTATCAGCTCCATTGGCGTGAATCATCACAGACATACCCTCGCCATGGGCGATATTCACAATTTCTTTTAGTTCTTCCAATGATATTGATGGATGGGTCACAGTACCTCCATTGGCAAAGTCTAATAAACCCGATGCCGTTGTTTTTATAAAGTCCGCTCCTAAATCGATGGCTTCGAGTACAAGCTCACGGTATTCATGCAAATTTTCAAAAGAGCGTCCGAACATAATTCCGTAATGGCCCTTTTTTAGTATAATAAAAGCAGCGGTGACATAATCTATGCCATATTCACCAGCGATTTTTTTTGCATACACCGATACTCCGTGCTTGTCGCCACCATCGCGGTAATATGTAATACCCAAATCAGTGTATGTTTTAAGATTGTGGCGAATGAAGTCTTCGTCTATTTTTCCTTTGTGACGAGCTATTGATCCTGTGTATGCAACGCCATCTAATATTATATGTCCGTGACATTCGTATATCACAATGCTTTACTCCCATATGTTTTCGTGTTATAGTAGCTCCAAGATATTTTATCATAGTTTAAATTAATATCATAGTAAATTATATTTTACATGGGCATATAAAATTCTGCTCATAAAACAAAAGGAGGAAATTATGGCTGGTCTTACTCATATGTATTATGGAAATGGAAAAGGTAAAACGACAGCGGCTTTAGGACTTGCTTTGCGAGCAGCTGGTAGCGGACAAAATGTGGTCATAATCCAATTTCTAAAGGATTGGAATGTTAGCGAGCTAAAGTCCTTGGAACTTATACCGAATATTCAGGTTTTTAGGGGAAAAGCTTCAGGTGGTACCTTTTTAAAGGACATGACCCAGGAGCAATTGGCTGACACGAAGAGTATCCATGATGACAATTTGAAAAATGCCTTGGAGCTTCAAGCAAAGGGCGAGTGCGATATGCTTGTCTTGGATGAAGCCATTGATGCATATAGGCTTGATGTGCTTGATAAGGAGCTTTTTGAAAACTTGCTTGACAACAAGCCAAGTGAGCTGGAGCTTGTTATCACCGGTCACAGACCACCACGAAACCTTCTGGGAAAAGCTGACTATGTGACTGAAATGGTGAAGCATAAGCACCCCTATGACGAGGGAGTAAAAGCACGCCGCGGAGTGGAGTTCTAGAGGATTGTGCTAATAAATCAGAAAGCGATTTTGGAAGTAATAAAATACATACAAAAAACACCTAGCTAACATTGTCACAATGCTCGCTAGGTGTTTGTTTAATTATATTAGTTCCTAGAATATCCTTTTATCATCGTCTTTGTTGGAGTTCATCTGCATTTCTATAATTTTTACCAAAAGCATTTGGGTGAATGCTTCACCGAAGGGGAAGCCTCCGCTTTTTTTATTGTCGAACCGATTATATGCGGCTATGCCTGCGGTTATGTTGCCTCCGCCAAGGGTTTCCAGGACTTTTCTTACATAGTTCTGGGTTTCGTTAAATGGAGGTATTCCGCCGTATTTTTGCACATTGTTGGGCCCTGCGTTATATGCAGCGAGAGCCAGCTGCACATCGCCATTGAAGGTATCTAGCATTTGACGCAGAAACTTCGCTCCGCCCATGATGTTTTGCTCCGGTTCATATGCATCTGTGACTCCCAGACCCCTTGCGGTTGCGGGCATGAGCTGCATTATTCCCATGGCTCCAGCTGGGGATGTGGCGTTTATTTGGAAATTAGATTCGGTTTGTGCTACTGCTTTGAGCAAGTTCACGGGGAGATTGTATCTTTGGGCGGCTGCATCGAATATTGCATCTAAGTCAACATAGCCACTACTTGTTGTTGTGTTTGATAGGACATTTGAAAACTGGGATTGCTCAACTGATGCTGCTTGGGGTGCAGTTGCTGCAGTGTTTTGCTCGCTTGCTTGTGCTCCGATGGGTTCTATGGTCATGGATACCTCCATATGTCTGACTTTGTTTGCTTCGACATAATTATTATCGGTATTATGAGCATTTACTTTAGGATTGCAGGATTAATGTCTATAGATCTAAAAATTGCACAATTTCTGCAGTGCGTTGGTTTAATAGATATGTGTCCCAGGCTTCGGTGACAGCGTTTTGGAGATCCGTCTTATATTGGACGGAGGGGCTGCTTGTTGTGCTGCCTTTGAAGTGGAGACATAAATGACCGTTCATACCATTGTCGCTTATCCAACTGCTACTGTGGGGCATACCATGCAAAGATGCTGCAATGACTCTGTCTCCGATGCTTACCCATACTGGTCTAGCGTCCCAGCTGCGTATGCCATTTCTTGTTTCATATAGGATGTCTGTATCTTCTTGGGTAGCAGGCTCCACATCGGCATGGTCGTATACTGAAAAACAAATGATATTATATGAACGGGTAGTTCTCACATCAATGACTTCCATTGTTTCGCCCATTTCTATCATGTTTTTCACTTCAGACCACTCCAGCAATTCCACCAGGAAATTGTCCGTATCAGCTGTTGTATCACTCTCGGATGTATCTATATCATCAGCATCTTTTCCAGAATGCAAATCTACGAATATATAACCATCGATATTGTAAAGCTTATATCCATCAAATCCAGCCAAAAACCCTTGGGGAACGTGTATATCGAATCCTGTGGTAGGCAGGAAAGCATTGCCAATACCAATGGATATTGGTATTTTTCCATCGGGGAGATGAAAAGGTAAGGTAGTATTTTGCAATATGGGTGGCTGATTGAACTGCTCGTACTTGGCATAGCCAAAGGCGATAATTTGGTTTTTGATGGAAAAACCAGTTTCGTCCTGTTTTAATATGAGCATATCGCCATTAAAAGCGGGTATAAAAAATAATTCCGTATCAGTTGATACGGTGCTGCTCATATCAATTTGAGTCTCAGTTGTTTGTGGGTCTTGGGCTTGTTCCGAGTTTGTTAGCGTTGCACCTTTTGCTGTTTGTGTAAGTATTGCTGTTGTAAAAATAAAAATAGACATATGCATGAGTATTCGATATTTGCGTTTCACGATTGTAGCTCCTTTTGTTTTTGCTTTTATAAACTTCAATGAAAATCAAGTTGCTACAATATCTCATGAATATGTATCTAAAATGTATCAATTTGTTACAAGCTTGGTTAATGGCACTTTTTGTGCTGACAAGGCTGCTGTGACTCGTTATACTATCAAATTTATATAATATTTTGTACAATCGCTATTCGCAAAGCATCGTGTAGGTTGTTTACATATAGTTTGTCGTAAATGCTATTTATCACCATTTTTACTGTATTTATGGAGATATTTTGACTGGCAGCGATTTCTGTTCGAGATAAGCCTTGGGTCAAATCCTTTAAAACTTTTGTTTCTCTCTCTGTTAGGCTCACCTTTTCGTCATCATCGCCATTTGCTTTGCTTTCCATTATCATGTGGGTCTGCCGTCTGGCAAAAGCTGAAGACTTTCGATTTATATCTTGTAGCCATGCTCTCGGGATGGTGCAACTACTCACCCTAAGAGCAGCTCCTGTAAGTGTGCGCATATCCTTCGCATAATGGGTAAATGGTGTAACTATTCCATTGGGTTCGGCTAAATGATATGCCTTTGTCAAGGCTGTGATTGCTTCGTCCCGTTGCTTTAATTTATATAGACATAGAGCTTCAAGGGCATGAAATGCGATTTTACCCAATAATGGCATATCGCTTTCCCGAATTGTTTCGAGATATGCGAGCAATGTGCTATATTGTTTTGTGCAATAGCGATATTGCATCCGAACACGGTTTGCGTAATTATCCAGAAATGCGGGATGGGCGTATCTTTCAAAATCGCTTTTTAGCCAATATGGGATTTTTTCAGGCTGATCGAGGGCTAAATAATAATGGCTGCGAATAATGTCATATGTTTCAAAGCGTGTCTTAAAGTCAGCAATATCCAAGAGCTCTTCGGCTTGCATCAGTATATTTTCTGCGTTATCGAGCCGCCCTTGGGAAAAGGCGATTAGCATGAGGTACAATAATGCTCGGCTTTGTATATCATATTGGCTTTTTTGCCGTGCTTTGTCCAGCGCCATGTATAGATACTGCTCTGAATTGATTAAATCTCTTTGAACATATAGTAGCTCGCCTTGGGCTAGGTCATCGAGACCATACATGATACCTTTGTGAACATAGGAAAAATGTGGAATAGCCCTTCGTAAAGAATCTATATATTCTTCAGGTGCGCCCTTGGTGTTCGCTCCAAAAAGCAGAGCATATACTCCCATTTGAGCTGGTGTTGGGGAGGTTTCCGGAATATATTGGTCTTTGTCAAAGTATTCCCGCATTTTTTGAAAGTAAACATCGAAATCATACTTGTTTGTACTCACTGCCATGTATAAACGCAATATAGCCCAGTCTCTATAAAGCTGCATTTGCGCGCTGTTCTTTTCAATTGAATCCGGAAGGGATTCAAGCTCGGTGGCATATTCCACAGCAGCCGCAAAGGCTTCATCGAAAAGTCCGAGGCTTATCCTGATTCTAAGGCTGATAACGGGATAAAGAGGATTGCCGTGGGAAACATCCTTGGGTAAACGGTTCAGTAGATCCAAGGCGTATCTTGCTGTTTCCTGCCCAATGTGTAAATCAAAGGAGCAAATAAGGCGGATTATCGAGCTGTACTTCCCTGCTTTTTCGTAGTATGCAAGGGCATCAGCAAAATAATTATTGTTTTCGCACCAGATACCCGCTTTGTTGAATGTATCGCATTTTTCGTCTTCGCTTAGCATATATTGATGTGTACGCAAGTAATCGAGGAAAATGTCATGTATTCTATATACTCCAAGATGATGCTCGTATCTCACATAAGCGTTGAGAGAATCAAGTTCCTTGATGAGTGAATTGTCATCGACCAGCAAGCTAATCAAATTGGATGATAAATGTCCAATCAGCGAAATCCGAAGCAAGAGGTTCCATAAAGGAGTGTCGCGTATCCTTGATATTTCTGATTCAATGAGTTTGAAGACGTTTTCCTTCATGGCAGTCAAGGCGTAGCGCTCATATTTCATATCTTTGCTCAATGAGCGCCCTATCAAGTTTATGGCAAAAGCCCAACCTCGAGTGTCATCGTATATGTCGCGAATATCCTGCCTTGTATAAGGGAGTAGTAAATTGTCGAAATATTCAGCAATCTCGTCTTCGGTGAAGCAGAGGATTTCTTCTCGAATTATGAAGACCCTTTCCTGCATCATCATGGATACCATATTGATTTCCGGAGTGGTTCGAGATAATAGTATAATTGTGAAGTTTTGGGAAGGATAGTTCACCGTCCATTCAAAAAAGCGCAATATTTCAGGGTTTTCTAGTATATGAAAGTCATCAAAAACCAATATATTTTTCTTGTCGGAGGCAAATGCTTCATCTCTCAATTCGATATACTTTATAAAGGCTTCCCTCGTATCGGGAAAACCAATATCAGCTAGGCGAGAGGCTATATCAAACCATGTAAGTGACAATAAATGGGTGTATTTTTCCCAGAAACGGCTGGTATCATTGTCCCGTTCTGTCAGCTGCATCCATGTTGTATTCCCGTTATACTCTTGTAAAAAAGAATACACAGTACGTGTCTTGCCATAGCCAGAACCAGCATATACTGCTACTAAAGGAAACTCAACAGCATTTTCCAGAAGCTTGCTGATACGATTACGTTTATAAAATGCACTGCTTTGGGTAAGGGTTCCCATATTGCTAATAAAGGAATTGCTCATAGACACGATTACCCCGCTTTCGTAATAAATGGTAAAAAACACACACAAAATAGAAAAACTCTACATAATTTTACACATTTATTATAAGTGAATAGTATAATGTGAGACAACACCCGTTTCAAACTATTTGCCAAAAAAGGGATTATTGTCTCCATCTAAAAGTATAGTAAATATTACGGTAAAGGGTTAGAGGGTTAGGCTTTTACCCTATGAATATGGTTGGTTTTCTACCTAACGCACGTTTGTTAGAGAAAATACTTGCATTTGTGGTAATATTGATGATAGAATAGGTACAATACACATAAAAATCATCAAATTTTGCTAAAAGAGCATATAAAATATGTTAATGCAAAAATAGACATATATAATGAATCGACAGATTATAAGCCAAGCTTTAGCTTGGAAAGCATATATGATGTACTTATATAGATGATGCGGGTGAAACATGGATAATTACGATAGTGAAAAAAACAGAACACAGCAAGTTACTGATGATAGCCGTTTTGTCAGACCACGACTTAATGCAGTTCTAGCACAGGCAGTAAAAAAACCTCTAACCATAGTCTGCGCCGCTATGGGATGCGGTAAGACGAGGGCGGTATATGATTTTTCCCAAAGCTGCGGTATGCCGGTAATTTGGGTACAGTTGTCCGAATCGGATAACATTAGCTTCCATTATTGGGAAAACTCAATCCAGTCCATATCAAAGACAGACGAGAAACTTGCAGAGGAATACCGTAAACTGGGTTTTCCAGGAACAGAGGATAAGTTTTTAAGGTTTCTTAGCATGAGGCAGCTAGTGCCAACAGATAAAAAATACCTTCTCGTCTTTGATGATTTTCACCATATAAAAAACGAAACTATGCTTGAATTTTTCGAGAGATCTGTAAACAATGTTCCAGATAACCGTTCCATTGTACTAATTTCTCGTGAGTTTCCCAATATCAACATTTCCAGCCAAATGGTGAGAGATAATGTTTCCATCATCAATGAGGATGAGCTGAATTTCACAGAAAATGAACTGTACCGCTTTTTATTGGAAAAGGGCTTGGGAGCAGAAACCAACAGTTTAGAGCGTATATATGGCGATACAAAAGGTTGGGCTTTCATCATAGATTTCGTATCTCGGATGCTTGAAAAAAGGCCAGGTTATGCGGGCTATGTCCAGAGCGCAATTAAACAAGATATATTTCAATTAATCGAAACGGAAATATGGAGCAACATATCTGCAGGGCTAAAGGAGCTTTTTCTACGTTTGTCTTTGACCGACCATCGTTCAGCTGAATTGGTGGGTATGATTGCCGGTGACGATATGGAGTTAATAGGCGAACTCAAAGAGCAAAACGCTTTCGTTCGCTTTGACAAATATATAGATTACTATTATGTTCACAGTCTGTTTTTAGACTTTTTGGAAACAAAGCGCAAGGATTATGGACAAATAGATGTGGAAGATACATATAGTATTATTGCCAGTTGGTGTCTAAACAACGATTTCATAGTTGACGCATTGCTTAATTATGAAAAAATCGAAGATTATGAATCGATTGTTAAAATATTACATGCTTCATCAACACGATTTTTAATGGAGAATGTTCAGGATTTATTGGCAATATTCAACCGTATTCCCCAGTGGGTGTATGATACCATTGAAGTGTCAGCTGCTGTCCATGTACAGCTTGTTATGAATACTGGCGACTTGATAGCGGCAACTACGCTTTTGCGTCAATATGAGGAAAAATATTTGGCATTACCTGAAAATAATTCTTTTAGAAACAGGATGCTGGGAAATATTTATTATCAATGGGCGATATATCGGATGCTTTTATGTACAATTGATGATAATTATGATTTCGATAAATATACAAAAAAAGTTGCCGAGTACTTGACAGACCTCCCAGTAATCAATAGTGGAAATTGGTATCAGCATCCTCCTGGGATGTGGACGAATTTGGCGGGACATAGCAGAGAAGGAGCCTTACAGGCGTTTCTAAATACCTTATCGAGCTCCATGGAGAGCTTGGAAATGCTTCCGGATTTCCAATGTAATGGTATCGAGGATTTATGTAGAGGTGAGCTGCTTTTCTACCAAAATAATATTAAGGAAGCTGAACCCCTCATTAAAAGCGCTGCAGAAACTGCTCTAAAACATGCTCAGTTTGAAATAGTATGGCGTGCGATGTTTTATCAGCTCAGGATTAGTGTTTCAAAGGGTGAGCCGGTGAAAATTAACCAAACCCTCTCCGATATGGAACGCTATTTGGAAATTGATAATACTCCAATTCGATATTTGATTTATGAGCTTATTCTTGGTTGGTATTATCATGCCCTTGGTCAGTTGGAACGTATCCCCATTTGGCTAAAAGACCGTTTTACGTTCAATGTATTTTATTCCAACACTTTGGAAAACTATGGTAACCACCTTAAGGCAAAATACCGCTATTTAACAAATGATATAGATGATCTTATAGCGTATATCGAAAATAAAAAGCAAAGGCCGGATCTTGTTCTTTTGGAAAGAATCGAGCTTTTGGTCATGGAAGCGTGTGCGCGCCAAAAAATAAATGATATGGCTGCTGCAGTGACTGTTTTAAATGAGGTATATAATCTTGCTTTACCAAATGATATTACCATGCCTTTCATTGAGTTTGGTAAGGATATGCGAAAGCTTCTTGTCTTTGCTGGAACTGATGAAAAATGTGAAATTCCCCATGGGTGGCTAAACAGTATGAAGCAAAAAATAAATGCATACTCCCGTAGGCAAGCGCAGATAATGTATGAGTATAAAATGCAAAACGAGATTGATGCGAAAATCGTACTGACTCCTAGGGAAACTGAGGTTTTGCGCGATTTGTACAATAGGCTTTCCAGGGTGGAAATTGCTGATAAATATGGGCTTTCGGTGAATACAGTTAAGGCGCATATTAGCAGCATCTACGAGAAGTTAAATGCTCGCAACAGAGCGGACATCTACCGCATAGCAGCGGAGCAAAAATTGTTATAATTGCCCGTTCATGAGGTTGTTCATCAATGGGTGTCGTATTTTTTGTATTGTTTATCGCTAAGATTATTTTTTATGTATTCATCTATTTTGCTAACATTATGATTGTCGTGAAACTAATTAAAAAATATATGTTTAATAAAGATAAAACATCGAAAAGATACCATTTTCATTAAAAATAGTTTGACATATTCATTATGTTATGTATAATGTGAAATACAATTAGCTGGTCACAGGCAATGCTTTGTTGTTGTCTGGGTTAATAGGGAATCAGGTGTGAATCCTGAACAGTCCTGCTGCCGTGATGACGGAGCTTTTCCAAATGCGAATAGCAACCACTGGTTTTATATAAACTGGGAAGGTATGGAAAAAGCGTTGATGTCTAAGTCGAAAGACCTGCCAGCGAAGCGAGTCTTTATGGTTCGCTCTAGCACAAAGCCTCACAGGAAATTGGGGACTTTGTAATGTGGTAGCGCTTTGGCATCCCTATCTTTTCCCATATGCGTTATTGTGTTTCAAGGCTTTGATTCCTGTAATCAAAGCCTTTTTTAAATCGAAAAACGAGAAAACTGGTGAAAGATATGGCTACATTGAGAACTGGCGTGACAACAGGAACCTGTGCTGCTGCTGCTGCGAAAGCAGCAACGGTTGCGCTTTTATCGTTGAAATTTCCAGAAATAGTGGAAATTGTTGTGAAAAATGGTGAAAGCATCAAGTTGGAAGTCATTGATAGCATACAAAAAGAAAATGAATCGATTTGTGCAGTCATAAAAGACGCAGGAGATGACCCCGATGTCACAAATGGTGTAAAAGTCTTTGCAACAGTATGGAAAACTGATGAAAAAAGCATTGAAGTAGATGGTGGAGAGGGTATTGGTCGCGTGACGAAGCCTGGCTTAAAAGTACAGGTGGGTTATGCGGCGATTAACCCAGTGCCCATGGAAATGATAAAAACAGCAATTTCAGAAGTTTGCTCTCTGTATTCATACGAAGGTGGTATAAAAGCTGTTATTTCCATCCCAGGAGGAGAAGAAATAGCGAAAAAAACCATGAATGCAAGATTGGGAATTATCGGAGGTTTGTCCATATTGGGTACATCGGGTATTGTCGAACCCATGAGCGAAAAGGCTCTAATCGACACAATTAAAGCGGATATTGATGTCAATTTGGCATCTGGAGTGGAAAAATTGATTGTAACCCCAGGAAATTATGGGCGGGATTTCGCCCAAAATGAACTGGGGCTTGATATTGAAGAAGCTGTGAAATGTTCCAACTATGTGGGTGAAACCTTGGATTATTTAGCCACTAAGTCAGTGGATAGAATAATGTTCATTGGTCATGCAGGAAAGCTTGTAAAACTTGCAGGTGGAATAATGAACACCCATTCTGCGATAGCTGATTGCCGTATGGAGATATTGGCAAGCCATAGCGCACTAGCTGGTGCCAATGCTGATACTATTTCTCGTATCATGGATTGTGTTTCCACTCAAGGTGCAATCGAAATAATCGAAGAATTGGGGATTGGTGAAGCAGTTTGGAAAACCATGGGAGAAAAGATTGGCTTTTACCTTAGGGAGCGAATAAAAGGAAGTTACATAATAGAATACATAGTTTTCACACAGGAAAACGGAATACTCATAAGGGGTGAAACACAATGAAGGGTAAACTATATGGCATTGGCACTGGTCCTGGTGACCCTGAGCTTTTAACGCTAAAAGCCATAAATACCATAGAAAGATGCAGCGTTATCGCTGTACCGAAATCATCGGGAGATGGTGAACGAGTCGCTTATTCAATTGTTGAAAAATATGTCATAGGAAAACAATTGCATGAATGCCATTTTCCAATGGTTCGGGATTTGGAAGAGCGGAAAAAAGCAAGGTTACTAGCTGCGGAGGGTTTAGTAAAGCATCTTGACGATGGGAAGGATGTTGCTTTTGTCACATTGGGCGACCCTACTACATATTCAACATATATGTATATGCATGAGATAGTCGTCTCACAGGGATATGAAGCAGAAATTGTACCTGGTATTACATCCTTTGCCGCATCAGCTGCTGCCTTGGGGATATCACTTTGCGAGGGGGATGAAACTCTGATGATAATTCCCGCTAGCCAAAATGAAAGAATAGAGGAGCTGCTGAGACAGCCTGGCAACAAGGTAATCATGAAATCGGGCAGAGACTTGGCAGGAGTGCTAGAGAAACTAAAGGAACTTGGTTATGGAGATAAAACAAAGGTCGCTTGCGAAGTCTCCATGGAAAATCAACAGCTTTATATGAGCATTGATGAATATGAAAAAGCACCTGAGGGTGGATATTTTACCTTAGTTATTGTAAAGGAGAAAGACTAAATGGTTTATTTTGTGGGAGCGGGACCAGGAGACAAGGAGTTAATCACCATAAAAGGGCAAAAAATCCTTGCTGAAGCAGACTGCATCATATATGCAGGTTCTCTGGTTAATCCAGAATTGTTGGAATACGCCAAAGCAGACTGCATACTCAAAGACAGCGCAAGCATGACATTGGAAGAAGTCATTGAAATAATAGTGGAAAATGAGAAAAATGGACATATGACGGCGAGGTTGCACACAGGTGACCCAGCCATATATGGTGCCATTAAAGAGCAAATCGATATAGTAGAAGAAAAGGGAATCGAATTTAAAGTTATTCCAGGGGTTAGCTCCTTTTCGGGAGCGGCTGCGGCGATGGGAGTAGAGTACACTCTGCCTGGTGTGAGTCAAACTGTGATTCTAACCAGATTAGAGGGAAGAACCCCTGTGCCGGAAAAGGAAAAAATGACAGAGCTTGCAAAAATCCAAGCATCCATGGCGATTTTTCTATCCAGCGGGATGCTACCAGAGTTGTCAAAGCAGCTCATAGAAGGCGGTTATCCAAAGGAAACACCTGCTGCAATCGTGTATAAAGCCACTTGGCCAGATGAAAAAATTGTAATTACCACAGTTGAAGAGTTACCTGAAGCAGGAGAACAAAGCGACATCAGCAGGACTGCGCTCATCTTAGTGGGTAATTTCCTCGGGGGAGAATATGAGCGGTCAATGTTATATCATCCCGAGTTTACCCATGGCTACAGACAGGGTAACAGCGCAGGTGGAAATGATTAACCAGAGAAAATAGTTGCGAAGCAAAAAGAACCATGAGCTTAAGGAAGCGTGTGCGATGGATGAAACTATTATTTTATCATTTACAAATAAAGGAAAAGAGCTGGCAGATAGGATAGCAAGCGAGCTTTTGACCTGGGATAGTACTAGAAGCACAAGATCGATTAGAGTATCAAAGCTCAGTGAAACCATGGCAGCTGTGTTTCAAACAGGAAACCTTTTAGTATTCGTTGGCGCAGCAGGAATTGCTGTTCGAGCTATTGCACCTCTTTTGGAAAGTAAAACCACAGACCCAGCAGTCATCGTCATCGATGAAGCAGCGCAGTTTGTAATACCTATACTCTCAGGGCATCTGGGGGGAGCGAATTATTATGGAAAGATTGTTTCCAAATTAATTGATGCAACACTGGTATTGACAACCGCGACTGATGTAAACGATGTATTCTCTATTGATGCTTTCGCCTTTGAAAAAGGTTATGCAATCACAAATCCCGAAATGATTAAACTCATAGCATCCGCCATGCTCGAAGGCAAGGATGTGGGCTTGTACTCGGAATATGAAATAGATGGAGAACTTCCAAAAGGATTGGTATTAGTGGGTGATGATTCCGAATTCAAACTGGGCATAAGTATTAGCATGGATGCCATGCAAGCTCCCTTTGAAAAAACATTGAATCTTGTACCGAAATGCATTCATGTGGGTTTGGGCTCAAGAAAAGATGCTGATGCGGAACAATTGGAAGAGTTCTTTTTAAGCAGCCTGGAGAGTTTGTCCATACCAGTGAAAGCGGTGGCTACAATATCATCAATTGACATAAAAAAAGAGGAAAAGGCAATTACCTCAATTGGGAAAAAATATCATATTCCATATAACACATTTAGTGCCGATGAGCTAAATGAAGTGGATGATAAAGTTGAGCAATCGGAATTTGTGAAAAGGACAACAGGAACTGGAAATGTCAGTGAAGCTGCTGCGTATATTTCATCGAAAAAAGGTGAAATACTCATACCTAAAACTGCCAGCAACGGAGCGACGCTTTCCATAGCGCGGGAAACATGGAGGGTAGCTTTTTGAAACTTATGATGACAGGACTAGATCATACAAGAGCTGATTTGAGTATTCGAGAGCGTTTTGCTGTTTCCAAAGAAAAAACATTGGAGACAGTTCAAACTATTGTGGATAGCGGAATTGTTTCGGCTAGCGTGATTATATCCACATGTAACAGAACAGAGCTTTATGCCTCTGTACCTTTGGAGAGCGAACCAATTCTATCACGTATTTTGTGTGAAGCTCTAGAGCGAAATTATTCCGAATATGAAGGATATTTCATGGATAAATCAGAAGACCAGGCACTGGAGCATTTGTGTCGAGTTGCATCGGGGTTAGATTCACAAATTATCGGTGATGATCAAATAATAACACAAGCAAGGGAAGCCATCGAGCTGTCCAGAGAACTGGGCTGTACAGACAGTTATGTTGAAAAAATGTTCAACCAAGCGATTGCAGCGGCAAAAGCCATTAAGACAAAGGTCATATTGAGGACTCTTGGGGTTGATTCGGTGCCGGCTGCTGCTGTGGATACACTATTATCTATGATGCCATTGCTAGGTAAAAAAGCTTTAGTGATTGGTAATGGGCAAATGGGAAGGCTTGTTGCACAGCTACTCGTTGCTCAAGGAGCCAGTGTAACTATGACTTTACGCCAGTATAAAAAAGGTGAAATAGTAGTACCAGATGGAGCAGATACTGTCCTATACAGCGAGCGGTATCCAATAATCGAAAAGGCTGACATCGTAGTCAGCGCAACCTCTAGTCCCCATTACACAATCTATCGAGAAGAACTGGACAAACTCGACAGGCTACCAACCATATTCATAGACATAGCTGTTCCAAGAGATATTGAGCCAAGCATAGATAATCTTGATGAAACAAAAGTGCTAACAGTAGACAACATAGCCAGCAAAAGCCGCGAACTCCCAAAAGAAAGCCAAGAGCTAATCGATGAAATCATTAAAGAACATACAGAAAAATACAACGACTGGCACAAGTACAAGACAAGTGTTGGAGCATTGGGAATGAGGAGTTAGGTATGTAGGGGCGAATGGCAATTCGCCCGAATCCACAAGAACCGACAATCATTCATTGTTAATTGTACATCGTTCATTGTTCATTGATAAATCATTCATCGTTAATTATTCATTATTCATCATTTATCATTAATTAAAAAAGGTGGTTACTTAAACATGAAATTATTCGCCATCGGATTGGGACCTGGGGATTTGGATTATATGGCACCTCGTGCTCGGGAAGCATTGCTACAAAGTGATGTCATTGTGGGTTATACCACATATATGGCACTTATTACTGAGCTCACAGCGGGTAAGGAACTCATCTCCACGGGGATGACAGGAGAAACTGAACGCTGTGCTGCGGCGGTGGAAGAAGCCTTGAAAGGAAAGACGGTCAGTGTTGTGTCCAGTGGAGATGCTGGGATATATGGAATGGCATCACTACTATATGAACTGGCAGAAAAGCACCCCTCGGTGGAGATTGAGGTGATTCCAGGCATTACAGCAGCGGTGTCGGCAGCAGCCATTCTAGGGTCGCCTTTGACCAATGATTTTGCTGTAATCAGCCTTTCAGATCATTTAACTCCTTGGGAGATAATAGAGAAAAGATTAGATGCTTGTAGTAGTGCCGATATGGTTGTTTGCATATACAATCCCCAAAGCTCACAAAGAAGCGATTATCTACAAAGGGCCTGCCAAATATCCTTGCGGCACAAGGCTCCCGACACGAAATGTGGATATGTGAAAAATGCATACAGGGGAGATACGACAGAAGTTGCGATATGCACCCTAGATGAGCTTCAAAGCAGGAATGTCGATATGTTCACCACAGTAATCATAGGTAACTCAACAACTGTCATTATCGACAATAAACTGGTAACCACCAGGGGATACGCTGTATGAGTTAGGAATGAGGGATGAGGATTTAGGAGCTGGAATTAGGAGTTAGGAATCAGGAGTTAGGAATAAGATGTAGGGGCGAATAGCATTCGCCCGAACAAGAACGAGGAATAGATAAATAAATATCATTCCACAAATAATCAAAATTATAATTGTTCATTATTCATTGCTCATTGTTCATTATTAAAGCGGGGTGTTTGTTGTGAAGATTCTCATATTTGGGGGGACTACTGAGGGGCGGGAGCTGGCTGCTGCTCTTGCGGTTGCTGGGTTTGATGTCACTTTGTCTGTTGCCACCGAATATGGAGCAGATATAGCAGATGGAGATGCAAACATAGCGCAAAAGGCAACGGTTCTTTCTGGTCGGCTTAGTAAAGATGAAATGGTGGAGCTTATTAGTAGAGGCTCATTTGATTACATCATAGATGCCACTCACCCATATGCAACCTTGGTAACTGATAACATCAAAGCGGCAGCGGATGAAGGGAGACAAAGGTATTTACGACTTGAAAGACTCCAAAGCGAAGTGTCAGAGGATGTGATATTTGTCGAAGATACCGCCGCCGCCGTGAAGCTGCTCAATGATAATGACGAAAATGTTTTATTGACCACAGGTAGTAAGGATTTGGAGATATTCGCCAAAGGGCGTGATTATTCCACTCGTTTTTACCCTAGAATCCTTCCCATGGAAGATTCTTTGGAACACGCCATACAGCTCGGGTATCGTGGAGCGAATATTATTTGTATGCAAGGTCCATTTAGTATTGAAATGAACATTGCCACCTTGAAAAAGGCGAATGCGAAATATTTGGTTACAAAAGACTCTGGTGTTGTTGGTGGTGTTGTGGAAAAAATAGCTGCTGCAAAATCAGCTGAATGCAAGGTAGTCCTCATATCGAGACCACCATCTGAAAAAGGTTATACTTATGATGAAATGTTGAATCTATTTGGTATCGCTGATGATGCAGGTGAAGCAGGCGAGGTTAGCGGAGTAAGCGAGGCTAGCGGAGCTGATGCAAAAAGCGAAGCAAGTCAGGCAGGCGAAGCCGGTGCAAACAGCTTTTTTCCGCTATTTGTAGATATGGAAAATAAAAAAGTACTGGTAATCGGTGCAGGAAACATTGCGGAGCGGCGCGTCAAAACCCTTCAATCTTTCGGAGCGTCGATAATAGTCATCGCACCGAAAGCCAGCGAATATATTAAATCAGAAGCTAAGGACAATAAACTGCTGCTTGTTGAAAGAGAATATCAAAAGGGTGATATTGCTGAAATTAACCCATTTATCGTCCTCACGGCTACGGATAATCGGCAAACAAACAACGATGCCATGATTGAAGCATCTAGCCAGAATATTTTCATTTCAGTCGCCGACCAGAGAGATGAATGCACATTCTACTTCCCTGCCATTATGGAAAACGAAAACTATGTCATGGGGCTAGTTTCAAAAGACGGCAATCATGCAGGTGTTAGAGAGCTGGCGCAGAAAATAAGAGATATGTTTCTTTAAGGAGTGGGAGTTATATGGCTAAACTTATTAGAATTGGTAGCAGAGAGAGTGAACTTGCTGTTACCCAATCGAAAATCGTAATGGATGCCATTTCACAAAGCAATCCCGATATTGAGCTGGAACTGGTGCTTATTAAAACAACGGGAGATATTATCCAAGATAGAAGCCTTGATGACATCGGCGGAAAAGGACTATTCATTAAGGAACTGGAATATGCTCTTTTAAATGGTGAAGTGGACATAGCCGTACACAGCTACAAAGATATGCCATACGAAGATAACGATGATTTACCCATTGTTGCAATCTCCGAACGCGAAGCTCCTTTTGATGCTTTGGTGCTACCAAAAGGTGTTAGCGAAATGGACATATCGAAGCCGGTGGGTTCTTCCAGCCAAAGGCGAGCGATTCAGTTTTCTAGATTGTACGAAGGTTATGATGTGCAGCCAGTGAGGGGAAATGTACAGACCAGACTGGCTAAGCTCGATAGTGGAGAATATGGGGCATTGATATTGGCACAAGCAGGTTTAAATCGTCTGTCTTTGCAAAGCAGGATAAACCATGTTTTCACCCCTGAAGAAATGATTCCCTCGGGCTCTCAAGGAATCCTTGCGGTTCAAGGGAGAGCGGGCGAAGACTATTCATATCTTCAGAGTTTCCATAATACTGAATCGGAAATTGTATCAAAAGCCGAAAGGCAATTCCTTAAGACCTTAGGAAGCAGCTGCACATCACCAGTGGCAGTATATGCGAAGCTTAATGGCAGCGAGCTTAATATAATGGGAATGCATGTTGATGAATCAGGCAATGTAAAACTAGGCAACATTTCCGGAGCAGCAACCGAAGCCGAGTACCTAGGCAAGCAACTTGCGTCGCAATTAGGAGTTAGGAGTTAGGAATTAGGAATTAGGAATTAGGAATGACGAATGAGGTACAAAACGACAATTTTCAAATTGGCCATTACTAGATATTAATTGTTCATTATTAATTGTTCATTGTTAATTATTAAAGAGGTGCTTATTTATGCTTGTAACACTAGTCGGAGCGGGTCCTGGAGATAAAGGGTTGTTGACTTTGAAGGGAGCACAGCGGATTTTGGAGGCTGATGTTATTCTCCATGATAGGTTTGTGGGACCTGAAATAATGGCGATGCTACCTGAAAGTGCAGAGATTATTGATGTGGGTAAATATGTTGGAAACCATCCTGTTCCCCAAGAAGAAATCAATAAAATGTTGGTGGAAAAAGCGAAAGAAGGGAAAAATGTCGTCAGACTAAAGGGCGGCGACCCCTTTGTGTTCGGACGAGGCGGAGAGGAACTGGAACTCCTGGTGGAAAACAACATCCCCTTTGAGGTGGTTCCTGGCGTAACCTCTGCAATCTCTGGACCTGCCTATGCTGGAATCCCCGTAACCCACAGGGATTATGCGTCATCTTTTCATATTATTACAGGACATGCCAGAAACAATGAACCAACGAATATTGACTTTGAAGCCCTTGTGCGTACAGGTGGAACTTTGGTCTTTTTAATGGGAGTTTCATCTTTGAAAAGCATCTGCGAAGGTTGTATTTCAGCTGGAATGGACAAAGATATGCCAGCGGCGGTGGTGGAAAACGCCACATACAACAATCAAAGGAAATTCGTGGGTACTGTCAGCACACTGCCCTCCATTGCAGAAGAGAACTCTGTTGTTTCGCCATCTTTGATTATCGTTGGAAAAGTCTGCGAGCTATCCATGGATTACGACTGGATTAGCGGGCGTCCTCTCCATGGAAAAAGCATTATCGTCGCTCGAGCAAGCCCGGGCACATCAAGGCTCTCAGACAATCTCAGGGAGCTGGGTGCCCAAGTCTTTGAGATGCCAAGCCCGAAAATAGTTCCTCTCACCGAAGTGGGAAGCGATATTCGAATGGCAATTGAGGAGATAGACAGCTTTTCTTGGCTTGTGTTCACCAGCGCAGTGGGAGTCAACACATTCTTTGATTGCATCTCGGAAATGGGTCTTGACATCAGGGAGTTACATCATCTAAATACTGCCTGCGTTGGGGCAGAAACAGCGAGAGAACTGAAAAAGCGGGGCATAAACTCTGATTATAATCCTGATGAATATAATGGTGTGGCTTTAGCGCAAGGTTTAAGCGAACTTGTAAATGATGGTGATAAGCTATTGATAACCAGGGCGAAAGATGGTGCAGAGGATTTAACAAAGCTCTTGACAGATGCGAAAATCCAGTTTGAGGATGTTGCCATTTATGACAAAGAACTGAAATTGAAGGAAGTTGTCATACCAGAAACCCAATACGCAGCATTTACCAGTTCATCTGCTGTCCAGTGGTTTTCGGCATCAATAAAAGAAGTGGATTTGAGTAAAATTAAGGCTATATGCATAGGTAAAAGCACCGCAGAAAAAGCAATGTCATATGGCATGGAAACAATCATTTCCGAAAAAGCGAGTATTGATAGTTTAGTCACTACTATAAAGGAGTTGCTAATATAATGGACATCAGAACAAGAAGACTAAGGGGCAGCGATTTATTGCGAAAAATGACTCGGGAAACGAGGCTATCTGTAAACTCCCTCATTTATCCCATGTTTATCCGAGAGGGGACAGGTATAGTGGAGGACATCCCATCCCTTGAAGGACAGGTGAGATACAGCCCAGATACCATTGTGCAAGGCATCGAAATAGCTTTGAAAGCAGGTGTGCGCTCTTTCCTGTTTTTCGGTTTACCAGAGGAAAAGGACGAAGTGGGCAGCGGAGCATATGATGAAAATGGTGTTGTTCAGCAAGCTCTGAGAAATATTAAAAAACAATTTGGTAGTGATGTATATTTAATCACTGACCTGTGTTTGTGTGAATACACATCCCATGGCCATTGCGGTCTGATTATCAAAGATTATGTGGATAACGACAGCACTTTACCACTTTTGGCGAAAACCGCACTGTCCCACGCTCAAGCAGGTGCTGACATGGTGGCACCTTCCGGAATGATGGACGGAACAATCGCAGCACTGAGGCAAGGTTTAGATTCCGAAGGTTTTATAGACATACCCATTATGAGCTACGCAGCCAAATATGCCTCAGCCTTTTATGGACCTTTCAGAGATGCTGCTGGATCAGCTCCTCAGTTCGGAGACCGCAAGACATATCAAATGGATTATCATAACAGCAATGAAGCCATTAAACGCATCATGATAGACATTGATGAAAGTGCAGACCTCATTATAGTCAAGCCGGCTCTGCCATCACTGGATATTATAGCGAAAGCTAGGGAAGCGATTAATCTGCCAATTGCAGCATATAGTGTCAGTGGGGAGTATGCCATGATTAAAGCTGCTGGAGCGGCGGACTTAATTGATGAATATAATGTGATGTGCGAAAGTGCAGTGAGCATATACCGCGCTGGAGCGGATATACTTATTACATATTATGCGAAGGAACTTGCTGCTGCGATTGGGAAGGGAGATATAGGATAGTGAATGATAAATCCAAAGCCTTCTTTTTAAGGGCGCAAGCGGTTTTGCCTGGAGGTGTCAATAGCCCAGTTCGCGCTTTTCGAGCCGTGGGGGGAAACCCGCTGTTCATTGAAAAGACAAACGGCTCGAGGGTATATGATGTGGATGGGAACGAGTATATTGACTATGTTCTATCTTGGGGACCAATGATTTTGGGACACAATAACCCGGCAGTTCGAGAAGCTGTGCTGGATGCAGCCCAAAGGGGTCTCAGTTTTGGTGCGCCCAACGAATATGAAGTGAAGCTGGCAGAAAAAATGGTGGAGCTTACAGGTTGCGAAATGGTGAGAATGGTGAACTCGGGTACTGAAGCCGTTATGAGTGCCTTGAGGCTTGCTCGCGCTTTTACCCAGCGCAATAAAATAATCAAATTTGAAGGTTGTTATCACGGACATACCGACAGTATGCTGGTGAAAGCCGGTTCTGGAGCCATGACCTTTGGGCAGCCAGATAGCCCTGGAGTACCGGATGCAGTTGCGGCAGATACCTTGGTGGCACCCTATAATAATTTGGAATTTGTTGAAGATTTGTTTAAAAACAATGATGTCGCCTGTGTGATTATAGAACCTGTTGCGGCGAATATGGGTGTTGTTTTACCCGAAGAAGGTTATTTAAACGGACTTAGGAAACTCTGCGATGAATATGGCGCATTGCTAATTTTCGATGAAATTATCACAGGCTTTCGTTTGGGTAAAGGCGGTGCGCAGGAGTATTTTAATGTGAAAGCGGACATAGTAACATATGGCAAAATCATTGGTGGCGGAATGCCTGTGGGAGCTTATGGCGGCAGAAAGGAAATCATGAGTTATGTGTCACCCAGCGGACCCGTTTACCAAGCTGGAACCCTTTCGGGAAATCCCATAGCAATGGCGGCAGGTTTTGCCCAATTGGAGCAGTTGGATAGTGACGAGCTATATACGCATCTCGGTAAAATGGGAGAAAAACTGGGAGCTGGACTAGACAATATAGCAAAGGAGCTTGGCATGATAGCTTGTGTGACCCAGGTGGGTTCCCTTGTATGTCAGTTTTTCGGCATCGATTCGGTAAAAGACTATGAAACCGCCAGGGGTGCTGATACTGCTCTTTATGCTCAATATTTCCAAAAAATGCTGGCTAGCGGTGTGTATCTTGCACCATCCCAGTTTGAAGCAATGTTTATTTCCCTTGCTCACAGCGAAACAGATATAGATGTGACTTTGGAAAAAGCTAGAGAAGCCTTGGTGGGGATTAGGAGTTAGGAGTTAGGAGTTAGGAATTAGGAAGTAGGAATGTAATTATTCAGTACTTTTGAGAAAATTTCCAAGTTTGTCATCTTGAGCGTAGCGAAGGATCTAAATTAGTTGAACTACTGATATGCTATGCAATAAAATTATTTGCGATGTATCAAATAGCAAGGGGTTTCGAGAAGTTACTTAGGAATTAGAAATGAGGTTTGTTAATTATGAAAGGTGTGCTGGTTATTGCCCATGGAAGTCGGGCGACGGAAACTGAAGCGGTGTTGGATGCAATCGTTGAGATGGTGAGGGAAAACTTGCCTGATAGGATGATTGAGTGTGCATTTATGGGTAACTCAGATAGAACTGCGGAAAAAGCAGTTGCTGCTCTAGCTGAAAACAATGTTTCGGAGATTAAGATTATCCCTTACTTTTTGTTCATGGGAATTCATCTGAAAGAGGATATACCAGAGATGGTGGCAGAGCTGGTGAAAGACTATCCGGAAATAGAGATTTCCATGACAGATTCCCTGGGTGCCGACAGGCGCTTGGCAGAAATTGTAATCGATAAAATCGTTGAGAATTAGGAATGATGAATTAGGAATTAAAAGCAGCGTTTCTCAGAACCTGCCGTGTCATTCTGAGCCAGGATGTCACAAAACTAATTTCAAATCGATGAAATACAACCAGCATTCACGCGGCGTCTCGCCCTTGAAATTACCAGTATACTTGTTGCTACCTTCGCCCCACCCGCCCTCGAGCCGCCGCTGCTCCTCCTTAGCACCACACCTTCAATACCATG
>Ga0099364_10000084_pt1 | contig 147911 bp, 116 predicted proteins | sample TergutTh196P3_FD_73070 | JGI IMG/M metagenome (GOLD analysis project Ga0099364, IMG submission 73070) | Microcerotermes parvus P3 segment gut microbial communities from Pointe-Noire, Republic of the Congo - Th196 P3 | ecosystem: Host-associated > Arthropoda: Insects > Digestive system > Gut ... | reverse complement strand
GTTCCTGTGTTCATTCCGAAAGGGGGCATGAAGCCGTTGCTCTTCGGTTCTCCTTCTCATGGTTCGTTTTCTTAACGTGAGGCATCATTCCTTACGGTTCGATTTTTACTTGAGGCAATACGGGCAAGATCCTCAGTCCTCACTTCTTCGACACAAATTTACTGTCCTTAATAAAAAACCGCAGTTCCAGTTCCTGCCCGGCAGAAAGCCCTATCCGTGTACTGCTGGCAATTTCCGGTTTTTCGCGGCTGGTGTGAATACGTAAATCCCCGGTAAGCAGACTGAGGTTGTTGTGCTTTTTGGTAATGCCAAAAGCCTGGCACAGTTTTCCCGGCCCGTTACAAAGATTTTCCAGCCTGTCAGTGCTGCGCCACCTCCGGGTGGTGCTTCGCCTTTTTCGCATGGCCTCAATGCCCGAAACCGGCTCAATGGCGCGAATCAAAACAGCTTCGCCTTCGCCGGTTTTCCCGCTGACAATGTTCAGGCAATGGTACATTCCGTAAATTAAATACACATAAGTGTTCCCTGCAGGACCGAACATGGGTGCATTGCGGGGAGTCATACCGCGGCTGGCGTGGCAGCCGGGGTCGTTGTAAAAGAGATATGCCTCTGTCTCAACAATTGTCCCGCGCAAATCCCCGTAGACCAGGTATTTACCGAGCAATGCCTGTGCAAGATCGATGGTGGGTTGATTATAGAATTGTTTCCCGAGAGGCATGGGAGAAGTATACTATAAAAATAAATATTTGCTATACTGCAACAATGAACCCTGATACTTCTCAGTACAAACACGCAAGCCGCGAATTTCATCCGGCGGATACCGTCATAGAACTGCTGGGAGCGGATGGCAAGCCGGCTGTTATTGGCGGCGATTACTGTGCCGTTATTGCCGGGCCCTGCTCGGTAGAAAACAGGGAGCAGATAACCGGCATTGCGGCGGCGGTTAAAAAAGCCGGAGCTGTGTTTCTGCGCGGCGGTGCATTCAAACCCCGAACCAGCCCATATAGTTTTCAGGGCATGGGTAAAGAAGGGCTCGAATATTTACTTTATGCGAAAAAAGAAACAGGCTTGCCCGTTATTACCGAAATTACCGAAATCAGCCAGATAGTGCTTTTTAATAATGTTGATATTATTCAGGTAGGGGCGCGGAATATGCAGAACTTTGCCCTGCTCAAAGAACTGGGCCGGATCCATAAGCCCATCCTGCTTAAACGCGGACACGCATCCACCATGACGGAATTGCTGTTAGCGGCGGAGCATATAATGACCGGCGGCAATGATCGGATTATTCTGTGCGAGCGGGGGATTCGGAGTTTTGATAATTATGCCCGCAACATCCTCGATTTGGCAATTATCCCTGCTCTAAAGCAAAAAAGTCATCTTCCGGTAATTGTAGACCCAAGCCATGCAACGGGCCTTTCCCGGATGGTTCCTGCCATGGCAAAGGCCGCTATTGCCGCAGGCGCGGACGGCCTCATGATTGAGGTGCATAACGACCCGCACAAGGCTCTGTGCGACGGCGAGCAGTCTCTTACCCCGGAAGCATTTGCTATTCTCATGGATTCACTGCAGAAATACACAGAATTGGCAGGGAAGAAGCTGGGAATAAAATGAAAAAGGAAAAGGGAAAAGTGAAGAAAGTACAGGGCGCAGGGTACTAGGCAAGTACAAGGGGGGTGTACTATTATAATTTAAGGGAATTATAAATTTTTCTCTTTTCACTATTCACTTTTCACTTTTTTATGGAGGTTCTATGACTATATTGGAAATGCTCGGTCAAAGCGGGGTTATTGCTCTGTTAGGCATGGGAATTGTATTTAGTTTTTTAGTTGTTTTGGTAATTGCCATCAGCTTATTGGGAAAAGTCATAGGTATAACAAGCAATGTCGGTGATGCCGATGTATTACCGGCACAGGCAGGTACAGATAAAAACAACCAGGTAATAGCCGTAATATCGGCTGCTGTTAACGAATACCGGAGGGAAAAATAGTATGTTTAACAAAAATGATCCGGTATTTATCACTAAAATATGTCTGCTCATTGTGTGCGGAGTATTTGTTTTTTCACTTGTCAGCGCTGCTTTCAGTCCCAGAGTGTCGGCTCAGACTACCGATCCAACCGAACAAAGCGGGATTATTCCCGGTAGTGAAAATATACCCCATGTTTCCCTGGGAAATTTCTTCAGTAAAATTATTGAATCCACCGGTATTTATGCCTTTATCACGGACAGGATCGAACGGCAATCAACCGAATTTGACGAAGATGCCGGTGTATATAAAACCACTACTGTGTACGGCTGGCAGACATTGCTGATGGTTGCGATTGGGTTCGTCCTTATTTACCTTGCAGTGGGAAAGAAATTTGAACCGCTCATCCTTATTCCCATTGGCTTTGGTACCATTTTCGCAAATATCCCTTTCGCGGGAATGGCCGAGCCAGGCGGCTTTCTCGATATTATCTACCGGGCCGGTATAGGAAATACATTCTTTCCGCTGCTGATATTTATGGGTGTTGGCGCCATGACGGATTTTGGTCCGCTTATTGCCAATCCAAAAACCGCTATTTTAGGCGCTGCTGCCCAGTTCGGCATATTTGGCGCTCTGTTTTTTGTCAGCATAGCCAACTATATTCCCGGCGTTGACTTCAACCTCCTTGAAGCCTGCGCCATAGCGATTATCGGCGGTGCTGACGGTCCCACTGCCATTTATATTGCCCAAACACTTGCCGACCACCTCTTGGCAACCATTGCGGTAGCGGCGTATACATACATGGCCCTCGTGCCCATCATCCAGCCGCCCATTATGCGGCTGCTTACCACCAAGGCAGAACGGAGAATCAGAATGAAGCAGCTCAGGGATGTTTCCCAAAAAGAGAAAATGCTCTTTCCGCTCGTAGTTTTTGCGCTATCCGTATTCCTCCTTCCGTCGGCTGCACCCCTTGTCGGCGCGTTCATGCTGGGAAATTTTTTCCGGGAATGTAAAGTGGCAGACCGGCTTTCGGATACCGCGCAGAACGCCCTTATTAACATTGTGTCTATTCTCCTGTCACTGGGCATAGGCAGCCGGATGACTCCGGAACGATTTCTCAACCCTTCGTCGCTCATCATTATAGGAATGGGCCTTATCGCATTTATGATTGGAACAGCCAGCGGCGTAATGATAGCAAAGTTTATGAATCTCTTCCTGAAAGAGAAAATCAACCCGCTAATTGGTTCCGCCGGGGTTTCTGCAGTTCCCATGGCCGCCCGTGTTTCCAACAAGGTCGGTCTTGAGGAAGATCCCGGAAACTTTTTACTAATGCATGCCATGGGACCCAATGTTGCCGGCGTTATCGGCAGCGCCATTGCTGCAGGCGTTATGATTGCGATATACGGGGGCTAATGGTTATTTCGAAATATTTTTACGAAACAACCAAGCAAAACACAATATTACGCCATATAAAGGGGGAGGGAGAAATACATGGCAAAGTCAAGTGAAGAAAAAACCAGGGGCGATCCTAACGCAACGCCCGAAGAAAAACTCAAAGCGCTGGAAGCGGCCCGCCTGCAGATTGAAAAGCAATTTGGTACGGGATCACTCATAAAACTGGGAGCGCACGATAACGCCGCCGGCATAGAAGTTGTGCCGTCAGGGGCGATCATGCTGGACGAGGCCCTGGGAGTCGGCGGTTACCCCCGCGGGCGTATTATCGAAATATACGGACCTGAATCATCGGGTAAGACCACACTTGCCCTCCATGCCATTGCCGAAGCGCAAAAGCTCGGTGGCACTGCCGCATTTATTGACGCAGAACATGCGCTCGATCCGGTGTACGCAAAAGGCCTGGGTGTCAACATTGACGAACTGTGGGTTTCACAGCCGGATAACGGCGAACAGGCAATGGAAATTACTGACAGCCTTGTTCGTTCGGGCGCGGTTGATGTTATCGTCGTCGATTCAGTGGCGGCATTAACCCCCCAGTCGGAAATTCAGGGGGAAATGGGCGACGCCCAAATGGGAGCGCAGGCCCGGCTGATGAGCCAGGCACTCCGAAAACTTACCGCAACCATTGGTAAATCAAAAACAATAATTATCTTTATTAACCAGATTCGCATGAAAATCGGCGTATTCATGGGAAACCCAGAAACAACCACCGGCGGCAATGCCCTCAAGTTTTACTCTTCGGTAAGAATCGAAGTACGAAAAATCGAGACCATGGAAGCATCAAAAGATACCCCCGCTATCGGCAACAGGGTTCGGGTGAAAGTGGTAAAGAACAAGGTTGCCCCGCCGTTTCGAAAAGTTGAGCTTGAGCTTATTTTTGGCAAAGGAATTTCCGGTATAAGCAGCCTCCTTGACTGCGCGGTCAAGTACGACATAATCGAGAAAAAAGGCGCATGGTATTCTTACGGCGAAGAAAAAGTAGGGCAGGGCAGGGACAATGCCCGCGAATACCTTGAACAGCGCCCGGATTTTGCCCGAGAGCTTGAGGCCAAGTTGCGAAAGCAAATTTTCGGCAAAGAGCCTCCCGCAGCGCCATTACCGGCAGCAAAAGTCGAAAAGTCTGTCGCCCACCAGCCACCGGCACAACAACAGGGAGCCAGCCAGAAAAAAACAGCAGGCGGTGAGTAGGGGATGGAACCCGCAATTGCTGAGGTAACGCGCAATTTCAGGATTAACGATTTTGAAGGCCCCCTTGATCTGCTGCTTTACCTGATTCGAAAAAACGAGATTAACATTTACGATATTCCCATAGCGGCAATCACCGAGCAATATATTGATTATCTGCGTAATGCCGAAATAATGAATCTGGATGACGCGACCGAATTCCACGCAATGGCGGCAATGCTCCTGTTGATTAAATCAAGATCATTACTGCCTGTTGAAATAAATGATGACGGCGAACCGGGCGATCCAAGACAGGATTTGGTAGAACGCCTGATTGAATATCAAAAAATAAAAAAACTGTCCTACCTGATGGAAGAAAAAGAAAAGGAAGCGGAATGGGTTATTGAGCGCCGTAAGCTCCAGCATCCCCTTCCTTTTACCGATGATGATCTGTGGGAAAATGTTGATATCTGGAAATTGATGCAATTATTTTCAACTATGATCCGCAATGTAAGCAGAGAACAAGTACTCGATATGTATGAAGAAGTTACGATAAACGAGAAAATTACCCTTCTTTCGGAATTACTGGAGAATAAAGGTAAATGCCGTTTTACCGATCTCATTATCCGATCACATTCGGTAATGGATATTGTATGCGCCCTTCTTGCCATTCTTGAAGCGGTAAAAATACGGATGATTGTAATACTGCAAAACCGGATGTTTGGAGATATCGTAATTAAACCTGCTGAAGCTGTCAGTTAATGAGGATATTGGGAGAATATTGTGGCTGAACTATTACAAAAAGAAACTGCCTTGATTGAGGCCATACTTTTTATGGAATCGGAATCTATCGACGAATCAAGCCTCAGCCGTATTTCCGGATTGTCGCGTGAAATGGTAAAAGAGATTCTCATACGGCTGGGCGAACGTTATGCCATGGAGGATTCGGGGATAGAGCTTTCAAATATAAGCGGCGGAATAATGATATCACCCAAACGTGAGTACTGGGAAAACCTGCGGGACCGTTATGGTAAAAAAAACGAAAATAAAATATCCCGCGCCGAAATGGAGACCCTTTCGGTTATTGCCTACCGCCAACCGATTACAAAAACCGAGATAAAAGGCTACCGCGGTGTTAACCCCGATAACATGATCAAACTCCTGCTTGACAAGAAACTGATAGACAAAGTAGGAAAAAAAGATGTACCTGGTAAACCGTCACAGTACGGCACAACAAAAGAATTTCTTAAATTGTTCCGGCTGAATTCCATCGCCGATCTGCCCAGATTAAGTGAAAACGATCATGAACGATTTGAACTGGAAGGCGAACTATGATGGACTCCGCCGTGCGGTTACAGGTGTTTCTTGCCCATGCGGGGGTTGCATCGCGGCGGGCAGCGGAAGAAATAATCGCAGCGGGAAGAGTCAGTGTTAATGGTATAACCATTTCCGCGCAGGGGAGCAAGGTCAGCCCAACGGACATTGTTCTGCTCGACGGTAAACAGGTTATGATTGAAGCCCGTAAAATATACCTTGCTTTGAATAAACCGCCGGGTTATATATGCAGTTCTTCCGATCCGCAGGGACGCCCGCTTGCTCTGGAACTCCTTCCGGCGGACATAAAAGAACGAATGTACAACATTGGACGGCTGGATTTCATGTCCTGCGGCTTGATTTTTTTTACCAATGACGGCAGTTTTGCCGGCAAACTGGGGCATCCGCGTTCAGGTCTTGAAAAAGAGTACGTTGTAGAAGCGACAGGCCATATCCCGGATGAAGCAATTCGGGCATTTGAACAGGGTATTACCGTAGAAGGAGAATTCTACAAAGCCCATGCCGTTGAAAGAATAGGCTCAAGGTGCCTGCGGATAGTATTGATAGAGGGCAAAAACAGGGAAATCCGGCGGGTTTTTTCCCATTTCCGCCTGCACCCGTCCCGTCTTCGCCGTGTACGTATTGGCCCGGTAACGCTCGGAACCCTCGCAGAAGGCCGCTCACGCCCTTTGACCAACAATGAACTCGAATCCCTATCACATATTAATCACAAAGATGGGAAATCACGCTTCGACCTCCGTGCATTCGTGCCTCTGTGTGAGAAAAATACGGAAAGGAGCAACACATGGTAATCGCCATTGACGGCCCGGCAGGTTCGGGAAAAAGCACCATCGCAAAACTGCTGGCAGAGCAACTAACCGATAAAGAAGGAAATGGGTTTTACTATATTAATTCAGGGAAGTTGTACCGGGCTATAACATTTGGCTGTCTGCGGGCCGGGATAACACCGGATAATGGGGAAAAAGTACTGGAATTTGCAAATAATGCCACCATTTCCTATAAAAATGACCGGGTTTTGCTTGACGGCGAGGACATAACAGACAGCCTGCATACTGATGAAATCGATCGTTGGTCGGCTCCTTTGTCCGCCTATGTCCCGGTACGCCATATGGTGAACGATTTAATCCGCAGCATTGCCGCAGGACTCAATATCGTCGTTGAAGGCAGAGACATGACGACTGTTGTATTTCCCAATGCTGAACACCGGTTCTACCTGGATGCTTCTGAAGACTCGCGGGCACAAAGGCGTTTTGAACAGGGGGTATCAAAACTCAGCCTGGAAGAAATAAAAAAGTCCATAATCCGCCGGGACGAGGTTGATCGTAATAAAGCCGAGGGAAGCCTTGTCAATGCTCCCGGTGTCTGTTATATTGATACTTCAGACTTGACCATTAATCAGGTTTATGACATATTAATAGAGAAGATAGCAGGAAAACCAGAAATAAGGACATGACATGGTACAGATGGAAGTGGTATCGCCATCAGCAGATGGCGCGGACACTAGTCCGGTAATTGATGATGAAAATATCCAGACACAACTACAGGAAGAGTATTTAAAGTCTCTGGAACAGCTTGAAGAAGGCCAGCTTGTTGAAGGGGCCGTTATTCAAGTAACCGATGATCACGTATTTATTGATGTAGGATATAAATCCGAAGGAAAAATACCTATTGTTGAATTTACGGAAATTCCAAAAGTGGGTGACAAAGTTTCTGTAATCCTCATCACCAAGGAAAATAAACGCGGTGAGGTAATTGTTTCCAAGCAGAAAGCTGATGCTAAAATATCCTGGAAAAACCTCAAGCAGGCATTTGCTGATCGCACAACCGTTGAAGGCATAATTGAAAAGCTGGTTAAAGGCGGTTACGAAGTCAATCTTGGCGCAGATCTGCGCGCATTCCTTCCCATCAGCCAGTCAGATGTTCAAAAAGTAGATAAACCCGATAAATTTCTCGGGCAAAAAAATAAATTTTATGTAGAACGCTTATACTCTGACGGAAAAGTAAATATCGTTGTCAACCGGCGAAAATACCTTGAAGAAGAACTTGAACGCAAACGAAATGATTTTTTTCAAAACACTCCCATTGGCATGGATATTACCGGAGTGGTAAAAAGTTTTACTTCTTTTGGCGCTTTCATCGACCTTGGCGGTTTTGACGGTCTGCTGCATATTAACGATATGAGTTGGGGGCATGTAACCCGTCCGAAAGATTTTGTAAAAAAAGGTCAGGAAATTCGTCTTAAGGTAATCCGCATTGATCCGGTAGAAAAGAGAATTAACCTTTCTCTCAAGCATTTTACCGACGACCCTTGGGTTCACTTTGAGGATAAATACAAAGTGAATGATATTGTTAAAGGAAAGGTTACAAAATTAACCGACTTTGGCGCGTTTATTGAGCTTGAAGAGGGAATTGAAGGGCTTGCCCATATTTCCGAATTTTCATGGGTAAAGAAAATACAAAAACCACAGGACCTGGTAAAATCAAACGATACTGTTGAGTGTATGATCCTCGGCTATGATTTGCAGGCGGGCAGGGTATCGCTTGGCTTAAAACAAGTAACGGAAAACCCCTGGGACAATATAGAGGAAAAATTTCCCACAGGAACCAGGCTCACCCGGAAAATTGTCAAAATTACCAATGCAGGCGCATTCGTTAATCTGGAAGATGGAATTGACGGTTTTCTCCATGGCGATGATATTTCATGGACTAAAAAAATAAAACACCCCGGAAGCGAATATTCTGTTGGACAGGAAATAGAGGTTATGATCATTTCCCTTGATAAAGAAAACCGTAATATCAGGCTTGGAATCAAGCAGTTATTCGAGGATCCCTGGAAAAACTTCAACGAAAGTTACCGGTTGGGTTCTCCGGTGGAAGGGGAAGTTTCTTCAATAACCGATTTCGGCATTTTTATTCGTGTTCCGGGAGGTATTGAAGGGTTAATACATAAAAGTAATCTAATTGAGAACCGTGATGAAAACCCGGATGACGCATTAAAAAAATACAAAGTCGGTGACAAAGTAAAAGCCGTTGTTCTTGAGATACAGGGAGAAAAGCAAAAACTGGCGTTCTCTATCAAGGATTACCAGAAAAGAATGCAGCGCGAAGAACTTTCACGTTACATGGCAGAAGATGAGTCCGGCGGTTCAACATTTACTCTGGGGGATTTTTTGAATTCAAAGACTGTTTCTGATGACTCCCAAAATAGCATAGCCGCCGAGTCGTCTCCGGTATCTTCCAAAGAAGAACCGCGTGACGATGCCGAAGCTGGAATACCGGGTTCTTCTCCGTCAAACAGCTAGAATCAGCAGGACGGCCAATTATGCTGTCAACGATAAATGTAGAACAAATAAATAAACTTATCGGGATTTATACTCTTATAAATTCAAGTTATCAGGATTTAAATACCCTGTTAACACACATAGTTGAGTCGGCAATGCAGCTCAGCGGTGCAGATGCCGGAAGCCTGATGCTTACGGATGAGAGCCGCGAAAACCTTTATTTTGAGGTAGCGCTTGGAGCCAAAGGCCGGGATGTTAAAAAGTTTACCGTTAAAATGGGGGAGGGTATCGCGGGCTGGGTTTCACTGCATAATAAACCAATTATAGCCAATGATGTTAATAAAGACAAACGTCATTTAAAGAAAATTTCATCACAAATCGGCTACCCGGTAAATACCATGCTGGCCGTTCCTTTACGGGTCAGGGATGAATGTATTGGGGTAATTGAGGTTATTAATAAATCCGGCGGAAAAGTATTTTCCGGAGACGACCTTGAATGGCTTGAGTTGCTTTCCGGGCAGGCCGCACTTGCCATAATAAACGCAAAGAGCCTTGATCGTGCCCGCAATGAAATAAAATTCCTGCAGGACAGATCAACATCCGGTTTTCATACTTTTATTGGTAAAAGCCCGGCTATACATGATATATTAAAGATAATCGACCGCATAGCCGTAACGGATTCTTCGGTGCTCATTATGGGAGAGAGCGGAGTAGGTAAAGAACTTTTTGCCGAACAGTTACACCTTCGAAGCCCGCGAAATAACGCCCCTTTTATCCGGGTTAACTGTGCAGCGCTGCCGGAAGGCCTTTTGGAAAGCGAAATGTTCGGGCATGTTAAAGGGGCTTTCACTACAGCCATCAGCAACAGGCGGGGACGTTTTGAAGCAGCGGACGGCGGTACGATTTTTCTTGACGAGATAGGAGATTTACCGTTGAATTTGCAGGCTAAACTCCTGCGTGTAATACAGGAAAAGACTTTCGAAAAAGTCGGGTCGGACACAACTGTTACTGTTAACACCAGGATACTTGCGGCCACAAATAAGGACATAGAAAAAATGGTTGAAAACGGAGAATTCCGCAGCGACCTGTATTACCGTATGAATGTACTGCCTTTGTACATTCCCCCCCTGCGCCAACGCAGTGAGGATATTCCCGATTTAGCCCGTTTTTTCCTGTCAAAATTTACGAGGATTAACAATAAACAGTTTAAAGGCTTTTCAGAAAACGCAATTGAAGCTATGCTTACTTATTCGTGGCCGGGGAATATCCGGGAGCTTGAAAACAGTGTTGAACGCGCATGTGTTATCGCTTCCGGTAAATGGATCACGCGGGAAGATCTTTTCATTCAAACGGATCCGGAAGAGGCCGGGATACCGGGTGATTTTAAAGGACGCCGCATTACCGATGCAAAATTCCCGTCCGGCGGCCAGGATCGGAACCTGAAAATTGCACTGAATATATTCAAGGCAAATTATATCAGAAAAGTGCTGGAAGAACATACATGGAACCAGACAGAAGCCGCAAAAGCCTTATGTGTACAGCGTACCTACTTATCAAGGCTGATAAAAGAGCTTAATATAAAGGAAAACTATAAGGAGTACATATGAAGAAAGAGATAAAAGAAAAGGGCGAATTATTCAACGAATTTATTCAGAAAAACAGGAAGCTCATATATGTAATAATGGGGCTGATTATACTGCTTTTAATAACAAGCATCACGGTGTTTTCCCTTATGGATGTATTTAGGGGAAGGGCTATTGTCATTGTAGAAGAATTCAACAGACGATACGAATCTATCCGTTCTTCCATGGATGAAGCTGACAGCAATAATGAAAGCGAAGTTGACAGTGAAAATGAAAACGATGATGTTACGGAAAGCGAATACGACAGCGAAATAGAGCAATTGCTCGCAGAACTGGAACCTTTTGCCCGAAGGACTTCCGGTTATGCGGGCGCAAAGGCATGGTCAATCATTGCCGATATTTACAGTAATAAAAAAGAATGGGCAGGGGCCGAAGCTGCCTGGGTATCCGCTGCCGGTAAATCGGTAAAAAGTTATCTTGAACCGCTTGCGTGGTTCAATGCGGCAATTACGGCTGAGGAACAGGAAAAAACTACGGAAGCAATTGATTATTACACAAGAAGCATTAACGCGCCTGCCGGTTTTTTATCTGCTCCACGCGCCCAGTTTTCCATTGGTCGGTTAAGTGAATCATTAGACGATAAAGATGCCGCAATTACAGCTTACAGAGCCGTGATTGCCGGATGGCCGCAAGATCAAGTCTGGACAAACCTTGCCCATTCAAGAATAATTGCATTGGAAATAAATTTATGACAAATAAAATCCTTTTAGCTATTGCTGTCAATTATATTTTTATTTCTTTGCTGTCCTGCGGACTTGACGAGTTCGAATTTATTGGTAATATACCTCAGGGTATACCCAATCCCGCAGGTACTGAGGTTACCGTTAGCTTACCGTCAGACTCCGCAGAAGGTTACGAGTCGCCCGGCTCGGGTGGTTTTTTTGAAGAGTTTATTATCTTTTACCGTATTTATTTAAGTAACGCTTTTAATGCCGATACCGTAAATCCTAACGCAACCATTCTTACTTCAATTAACCCTACATTGACCGGTGATTATAACTTCTTTGATAATTATATCAATGTAAACAGTACTATGTCGACCTCACAAATTGATGAGAGATTTGCAGGCAGAAATTACTATAAATTAGCTATTGAAGGCAGTCCCGCAATTGAATCTGTATTATCCAGAGGATCATTGGGGCAAGTACTGAGAATTTCATTTTCCGGTGATATACCGGTATTAAGCCTGGGCACAAGCCCGCAAGCGCCGGTTTATTATTTACAGCGTGCAGAAAACGGTCCGGGTTTTCGGCCTAATGTCATTGAACCCATGCCAGATCGTCATTTTATCTATCATAGTGACATGTTAACCGGTACCAGCCAGGATACTATTAACAATGATATCCAGCCAAATGCACTTGGTTCTACCGAAGCTTATGTATCCATGTATATTGTTGCAAGAGGCAGGAATTATATTAGAACTATATTCAGCAGGCCTGCTTTTATCGGAATATTCTGGCTAAATTAACTAAATTAAAGGTGAGAGCAGTGAAGATAAACCTGCACATTTTACTATACATAATGGGTATTCTGTCTACTATTATGCACTATTATGATTGAATTAGTATCTGGTGTAAACGATGCCGGACGCAAGCTTGACCGGGTGCTCAGGAAAGCTTTGCCGCAATATCCGTTATCATTAATTCACCGGCTGTTACGGCAAAAGAAAGTAACGATTAATGGAAAGCCCGCAATACATAATACGATTGTTCGGGACAGAGACGTTATACAAATAAATATTAAGGTTAACAAACAAATTTCTGTTAACCAGAATTTTTTAAAAGTTAACGTAAATGAAATAACTGAATTACCGGAAATAATCTGGCGTGGTGTGGGCATTATAATTTTTAATAAACAACCGGGTATTGCAACTCATGGTACAAACAGCCTGGAAACAATCGTTCAATTATATCTTGCCGGTACACTACCCCCTTCCCTTTCGTTCAAGCCTGGACCACTGCACCGGTTGGATAAACAGACAAGCGGGGCAATCGCTTTTTCTCAGACTCTTGAAGGAGCAAGGTGGTTTAGCCGGTTACTGCATGAAAAAAGACTTACTAAAACATATTTGGCCATTGTAGAAGGTATTGTTTGTAAAGAAGAACTATGGGAAGACAAGCTTATAAGAGACAAACAGGCGCAAAAAACTTATACCGGAAACGGTGAAAACTCAAAAGAAGCCGTTACGGTAGTGAAGCCTTTGGTTTTCAATGACAATTACACACTTATTGAAGTAAAAATCTCAACAGGAAGAACCCACCAAATTAGGGCCCAGTCGGCGGCACACGGCCATCCTCTTGCCGGTGACAGAAAATACGGAGGAAAAAAATTTCCTGACGGGTACAGTATGCCGCAATCTCACGGAGATGATTATTGCCTGCATGCATGGAAAATTGAGTGCAAGGAATTAGCCGAAAATGTTCCGCTGGAATTTCCAAAGTTAGTAATTGCGCCGCTTCCCGAGAATTTTACTTCAAGGATAAACCTGTTATTCGGAAAACTAAAAATGCCGATATTGATTGTATGAAATGTATAATCAGGCTTTTATTCATTCTTACGGTTTTGGTTTTATTGGCAGTTTTTCCTGCCTGCAAAAGTTCACCAACAGCACCAAAAGATGATGTATGGACTTTACTTGCGCAGGGTGATGAACGGGCAAAAGATTTTTTCCTTGGAGAATTTGATGTAAATGCAAAAGATTCATGGGGAAGAACTCCTTTACACTACGCCGCAGAACTGGATGATCCTGTCCTTACCGCATTTTTTATCGCCCTTGGAGCGGACCTTGACGCTTATGATAATTATCAGCAAACCCCGCTGGGAATAACTGCCGAGAATGGCACGGTTAACGCGGCAGAGCTAATCGTAAATGCCGGTGGTGACATACATAAACCTGCAAGAAATAATGTAAGTCCCGCAAGAATCGCACTTGGAAAAGACGAATATTTACAGGCAATTTTAACAGCAGAATCCCTTAACACTGCTGACAATAACGGAAAAACAATTTTACACATCGCTGTTGAAGACGGAAATATGGCAGCCATAATGATAATTCTTACGGCTATCAATGATACGGAAGGTTCCCTCAACACATTGATGCCGGCAGGCAGCAGAAACAACCCTCTTGATAAAAGAGATTCATCGGGGCAGAACCCGCTGGATATTGCCCTTTCCCGTCCCGATTCACGAAACCACATGGAAATTGCCGAACAGCTTATCCTTTCAGGATCGATTTCTTCCAATCCCATATACTATTATTTTGCACCGGCAGCGAGAGATGCCAATTATAACTTAAGACGGTCGGAAGGCATGGCACCTTTACATTTCGCGGCAAGAGAAGGCCATGAGGGATTAATTGCTTTTTTATTTGAAAAAAGAGTTGATGTTAATATTAAAAACTCATCCGGATCTACGCCTTTGCATGAAGCTGCCAGATCCGGCAGAACAGGGGTGATATCGTCATTATTAAGAAATGGTGCCGATGTAAACGCTCAGGATGCAAATGAAAATACAGCCCTGCATTTGGCGGTACCTCCCGCAGAGCATATCGCTGTAATCAGACTGCTTATGAGAAACAGGGCAAACCCAAACCTCCGGGATGAATTGGGCAATACTCCCCTCCATGTCCTTATAACATTAAACCGCAGCCCGGATGTTGTCAGGTCATTGCTTGATGATAATGTTGATATTTCAGCCCGCAATATTGCGGGGCAAACACCTCTGCATCTTGCCATAGAAATTAACCGTACCGCCCTGATTCCGATGCTCATCTCCGCAGGATCTCATGTGTTTGATGCAGATAATGCAGGTGTTACCCCGTTTGACAGAGCTCTTGATTTACATGGCCCCATTCTTGATGCGATAATCACACCGATAACCGCCCGGCAGACAGATGACATGGGAAATACCATGCTGCATGCAGCAGTTGTAAAAAATGCCGATGTCCGCATTATTGAAAGAATTATCAATAATGATGTTCAAACGAATGCCCTTAATCATGAAGGTGATACAGCATTACATATAGCCGCACGTGAAAACAATGAAGCAATAGGCGTTTATATTATATCCGGAGGATCTGCGGATATATACTCCAACAATTCTGCCGAGGAAAGTCCGCTGAGAATTGCATTAACCCATAGATCGGGAGTTTTACGATGGATGTTCACTCCCCGGACTGTTGAGAGCCGTGACGGAATGGGGAATTCCATGCTGCATTATGTGGCACAGTGGAGATATGACAATCACATCCCTTTTATAATTCAACAAGGAGTACATACAGAGACAGCAAATGCCATAGGCGAAACACCATTGTTTTTCGCAGCAAAAAACAACAGTCCCTCAACAATAAATGCACTGCTGTCTGCAGGAGCAAACCTTCAGGCACGTGACAGTGCGGGTAACTCACCGCTGCACTCTGCGGTTAGCCGTAATGCTCAAAATGCGGCCATTACCCTGATTGAAACGGGAATTGATGTAAATACCCATAATCTGAACGGTACAACCCCCCTGCATGATTCTGTCGGGATGGGGTTCAACCAAATGGCAGTCATTCTTCTTGATCGGGGAGCCGAAACGGAAATAAGGGATGTTGGCGGCAATACACCGTTTATGTCCGCTGTGCGATCCGGCTTTACCAACTCGGCGGAATTACTTGCACGGCGTAATGCCAATGCCATGACCAGAAACATCAACGGTGACACTCCTCTGCACTTTGCGGTCCTTGCCGAAAATACAGCCATGATTCAAATATTATTGGGCATGAATGTTTCAATTCATGCGCGCAATACCGGAAACAATACGCCGTTTCAGATTGCGCTGACAGAATCCCCTGCCATGTTATCTGTTCTTTTGACCGGAAATTTAATTAACAGCACTGACGATTTTGGCAACTCACCGCTTCACGTTGCCCTCCTGCAAAGAGTTCCTCCGGCTTCATTGAGGACGGTCATTGATAGAGGTACGAGTTTAAGAAGTGTTGATGCACACGGACGTATTCCGCTGCGTCTTGCCATAGACATGACCGAATGGGAATTGGCAAAAATCCTTGCTGATGCCGGTTCTGACCCTTTTTCTGCTGCTGTTGATAACAGGACACCTGCAGAATTGACCATTGCCGGCGGCAGGGATCCCATACGTGCTATTTTCTCGGGACGTGCGATCAATGCCAGAGACGGATCGGGCAACACGGTACTGCATTATGCGGCGCGCATGGGCACCCCTGAGTCAATAACACTGCTGTTGGAACTTGGCGCAAACAGAAACATCAGAAACATTTCTGCGGAAAGCCCTGCCGACATTGCCATGCGCTGGAATAATTCGGAAAATGCCGATTTGTTACATGATTAATAACGCCACTTAAACCCAAAGGACACCATAGGTATGGGAAGATCGAAACCGGAAGTTCCTGAACCTGCTTCTTCCGCCTGACCGGTGTACGAATTGAACCGCGGATTTCCTTTAGGGTTGTAAAACAGGGACATTAAATTTTCTGCGGCAAGATAGATTTCTGTGCCTACCCTTCCCTTCCGATCAAATATGAAAAATGAAAATTTAATATCCCAGGGCAATGACCAGTTTCCCCGCTCACTGTCACTGTACTCGGAATCGCGGCGGTATTTTTGTATTATTTTCGGGTCTCCGTTTTCATCAAGAATCAATACAGGATAGGAGTATACTTCACTGACAATTTTATTTCTGGGCTGGCCGCTGGCAAAACCAAAGCGGGTTGCAATGTGAAAACGCTGCGAGGGTTTTATATTCAGTACAATGTTTGCGTTGTGAAAACGGTGAAACGAGGGATAATACCAATGTTCACTGGTATCAATGCTGCCCATGCTTACCCCGTCTCCGCCGCCTGACGGATCATGGTATCGCGCCCATGTAAACGTATAGGAAATCCATCCGTCCCAATAACGCGACTCAAGTTTTTGCAGTTGGAAATCAAATCCGGCCACATGTCCAATACCGTCAAATAAAAATGCCGGATCAATTCCCGCTACTGTTTCGGCGGTTATATAGGCACGGTTAAAAACATACTTGTAATATCCTTCAATGTTAAAACTGAATTTTTGCCCCCAATCGGCTTTTGCGCCAATAATGGAAGTCCATGAACGGTTGAACCGCAGGCCGCTGCCGTCCATGCCGCCGCTCCCGTCAAAAAAACTGATAAGTGTGTTCATTGAAGAAAACAGACCCGTGCCCAGTGTAACATCAAGCGAATCGAGAATACCTCTGTTTTTCAGAATATTAAAATCAAGGTTAAGCCGGGGGCTGAGCGCCGGCGGGGTATACACATTAAAGCCCCTTCCTATAAAAAACAGGTGATCCAGACGCAGGCCAAGTTCCGCTGCGAAACGCTGATTGGGGCTGATGTATTCTAAAAGTCCATAAACCGATGTGGTAACCCCCTGATTAAACACTTCGCTGTAATAACCCCTGGGCATCAGAATATTGAGTTTTCTTAGTTCATCGCCAAACGGAAGTATATCAAGATCATCCAATGTCAATCCGGGCGGCAGAAAGCCGGCATACTCTGGCGGAATCAAAGCGTTATTTTCCAGTATTGCTGTCAGCGGAATTTCCATGATCATATTGATATCCTGTTTTTGTGACCATAACGAATATAGTCCCTGTACGCCAAAAGCAGCAATATACCCTCTGCCCAAATCCCAGTCAATATCCGCCCGTGCCTGCGCGTTGAAAATAGTATGCTCCAGATCAAGGTTCATATCCACACCGGGAACTGTATAGCGATCATCTGTGGTTAAACCAAATGTTAAAAAAGGATAATTGCTTAAAAAATCCTGATTGTAACCGGCGATCACATCATTGTAAGCATTATTATCGGAAATCGTCCTGTTGAAACCAATGCCACCGGTAAACCGCAGCGCCAATGATGGGTTAGGGCTGGAGGTAATGCCGGAAATGATAAACCCCTGATAGTTATCATAATCGGTTTTCATCTCCGTACTGCCGGAAAGACCGTCATCGTCATAGACATTGTCATACGCTGCGCCAACACCGTCGCTGCCGAAAAAACCGTTAAGCCGCCATTCGGTGTTTGGATTAAAACGATAATTTGCCGCTACAGCGGCGCTTCTGATATAGGGAGACGTTGACACCGCGTTTATCATGTCCAGATTTTCGTTGTCAACAATACGGCTTAATCCCTGCGCTGCCCAGATAAAAACATCCCAATACGTTACCTTGCCCATAAAAAGAATGCCGCCCTTCCCGCTTAGGGGAAGCGAAAGGTTCAGGCTGGCGGCACTGGAGCTGATTGCTGTTTCCAGTTCGGTTTCTGTGGAAGACGGCGACCGGGAAGTTATTTCAAGCAGACCTGATACGGTATGCCCATAACGGGCTGAAAAAACACCGTGAGAAAGCCGGGCGCTTGAGACCATTTTGGGATCGAATATAGAGACAGCACCGACCCAATGAAAAGGACGTTCAAGGTAGAAACCGTCAAACACCGCCATCATGTCACCGGGATCGCTTCCGCGAATAGAAGGCAGGGCGCCGAACATTCCCGTATACCCTACTCCCGGCAGCAGTTTTACCGAGCTCATTACATCCTCAATAATGCCGATTTCCGCTGTACGCGTCAGATCCCGTTCCGTTACTGCCACACTGCGGCCGCTCCTAGTCTCACTGGCCTCAGGGCGGCTTGCCTCAATTACCAATTCATTGCCAACAAGGATGTTTCTTAAACGGAGCAGAGCCGAAAAACGTTCAACGCCCGGTGACTGCGGTGGTGAAGCGGGAATGGTCAGCCTAAGATCGTCATAACCGGGGTAACTAACATGGACTATAGTCTGTCTTTCATCGGGTAATTGTACTCTGGCAATGCCGTTTTCATCACAAATAAAACGCTCCCCGCTTCGTAAAGAAATCACCGCTCCTTCCAGCGGCAGGCCCAGCTCATTGTCTTCAACAATGACTTCAATGTCTCGTGCATGAATTGCGGCAGGCAGCACACAGAAAAAAAATACGGTGATGACAGCGGTACGATGAATGGTTATAAATATATTCCTGATGTTCATGTGGACAATGAATCATATCATTTTTTTTAAAAGAATGGCTATGTCCCGGTAATTAACCGATTTATAGAACAACCATTCGTTGACTTTTCATTCGTAATAGCGTATAATTATGAATGAAAGGAGAAAATAAATGAAAATTCGTACAAAACTTTTTGGCGGTTTCTTTATTGTTGTTGCAATTGGTGTTTTTCTTGGCGTTCTGGGACTATATTCCAACAAGGAACTTGTCTCTACTTCTGAAGGTCTCCTTTCCAGGGCAGAAGCACGAACTGATATCACAACAGCTCTAACAGGACATTATATCTGGAGACATGGACTTACCGAGGCAGTGTATACAGGAGCAGCGTTCACCGGATCACTTGATCATACTACCTGTGCCTTTGGTAATTGGCTCAGAAGTGAATATGCACAAAACCTCACTGATCCGGTTATTATTTCGCTGCGCGATTCAATAATTGAACCTCATCGTTTTATTCATGAAGAAGCTCGGATAATTCTGTCTCATCTTGAAAGTGGGGATGAAGAAGAAGCTTTAAGGGTTCTAAGAGAGGAAGTTTTACCGGTTACACAGGATGTCATTAACGGTCTTGGTAATATAAATAATCATTACGGTGTTGTGCTTAACGATCTAATAGTTGAAATCCAGGCTATCGGCAGTATGTTTCAGCGTATTATTATAATATTCATCATGATTGCGTTAATTGCAAGCGTTCTTTTAGCATTTATTATTACATCAATGATTGCAAAACCAATCGTAAAAGTAGCGGATACATTTAAAATTGTAGCCGAAGGCGATTTGACCAGGAGTATCAATTTTAAATTAAAGGACGAAATAGGCGATCTTGCCCGTGACTTTAACTTCACCATGGAAAAAATAAAAGCGCTTGTTAATGGAATAAAAAATGAAACGGTTACATTGTCATCAATAGGCGGAAATCTTGCCAATAATATGACAGAAACCGCTGCGGCGATGAATGAGATCAGCGCCAATATCCAAAGTGTTAAATCAAGGATGATCAACCAGAGTGCTTCCGTTACCGAAACAAACGCCTCCATGGAACAGATAACCGCCAACATCAATAAACTAAACGGTCATGTGGAAAAACAGACTTCCAGTGTTGCACAGTCTTCTTCTGCCATTGAAGAAATGCTTGCCAACATTCAGTCGGTAACCCAAACACTGATAAAAAATGCCGAGAATGCGAAAAAACTTATTGAAGCATCTGAGGTAGGCCGTACCGGGCTGCAGGATGTTGCTTCGGATATTCAGGAAATCGCACGGGAATCTGAAGGGCTTCTGGAAATCAATTCGGTGATGGAAAATATTGCAAGCCAGACAAACCTTCTTTCAATGAATGCGGCGATTGAAGCAGCTCACGCGGGAGAAGCGGGAAAAGGTTTTGCCGTTGTTGCCGATGAGATTCGCAAGCTGGCGGAAAGCTCAAGCGAGCAATCCAAGACTATCAGCACGGTATTAAAAAAGATTAAAAGTTCCATTGATAAAATAACCCAGTCAACAGAAAATGTAATGACGAAGTTTGAGGCAATAGATTCGAGTGTAAAGACCGTTGTCGAGCAGGAAGAAAATATTCGCAATGCCATGGAAGAACAGGGACAGGGCAGTAAACAGATACTTGAAGCAATCAGCTTTGTAAATGAGATCACTCAACAGGTAAAAAGCGCCTCGCAGGAAATGCTTGAAGGAGCCAAAGAGGTGATCCGCGAAGCCGACAATCTGGCAAATGTTACCCGGGAAATAACCGGCGGCGTAAATGAAATGGCTTCCGGTGCGGAGCAGGTCAACACAGCAGTTAATCAAGTCAAAGATTTAAGCAGCCAGAATCAGGACTCAATCGGCCTTTTAACAAGAGAAGTATCCCGCTTTAAGGTGGAGTAAACCGTTATTTATTCTGCGGTATATCCGGTATTGACGCAAAGCCTTTTTCAAGGTCTGCATCGGTGGGGACCTGATCGCTCATTGTTTTATCGTTATACGCCGTATAAGCGGTCATGTCGAAAAAGCCGGTTCCCGACAACCCAAACAGAATTACCTTTTTCTCACCAGTCTGTTTGCATTTCAGAGCCTCATCAATGGCGGCTTTGATCGCATGGGAAGATTCGGGAGCGGGAAGTATACCTTCTACTTTCATGAAACGGACGGCAGCGTCAAATACATCGGTTTGCACTTCGGAACGGGCTTCCAGAAATCCGTCACGGTAGAGCTTTGAAAGAGTAGAGTTCATACCATGATAACGCAGGCCGCCGGCGTGGTTTGCCGAGGGGATAAATCCGCTTCCCAAAGTCTGCATACGGATAAGCGGGGTTGTCATGCCTGTATCGCCAAAATCGTAGGCGTATCGCCCACGGGTAAATGAAGGGCAGGAAGCCGGTTCCACAGCGATAATGCGGGCGTTTGATTTTCCGGCAAGTTTTTCTCCCATAAACGGGGCGATGAGGCCTCCCAGATTTGAACCGCCGCCGGCACATCCTATGATTATATCGGGCTTGACGCCGTATTTATCCAGAGCTGTCTTTGCCTCCTGCCCGATGATCGACTGGTGCAAAAGAACATGGTTAAGAACGCTGCCCAGTACATAGCGGCATTTATCGGTCTTAACCGCAGTTTCAATTGCTTCGGTAATGGCACAGCCAAGAGAGCCGCCGGTACCGGGGTTTTTCTCCTGCAATTTTTTCCCCGACTCTGTTGTATTTGACGGAGACGGTATTACATTTGCTCCGTAGGCTTCCATAAGGGCTTTTCGGTACGGCTTCTGTTCGGAACTGATTTTTACCATGTACACAGTTAAACCCAGGTCAAAAAAACCGCAGGCCATCGCCATTGCGGTGCCCCATTGCCCTGCACCGGTTTCTGTAGTAAGCGATGTTAAGCCGTCTTCTTTTGCATAAAACGCCTGTGCTCCGGCCGAATTGAGCTTGTGTGAGCCGGAAGTATTGGTTCCTTCAAACTTGTAGTAGATTTCCGCAGGGGTATCCAGTACTTTTTCCAGATAGTACGCCCGAACAAGCGGTGAAGGCCGGTACGCATGGTAGAAATCCAGAACACCTTCAGGGATGGGGATAAGGCAGGTAGTATCATCCAATTCCTGTTCGATTACCCCTTTACAGAACACCGGCGCTAAATCTGCGGCGGTTACCGGCTGCAAAGTACCCGGATGCAGCAAGGGATCCGGTTTTTCCTGCATATCAGCCCTTAAGTTGTACCAGTTTTTGGGCATTTCTTCCTCGTTTAGGTAGATGCGGGTTGGGATTTTCTTTGTCATAATAACTCCTTTCGTAGGCTATGCCCCAGAATAATATTCGTTTCTATACAGAAACGCTTTTGTTCAGAACAACATACAGTTTTAGTTAAATCAAGTCAATACGTAAGTTTATAGATACAATTCGCCGGTTATAAAAGAACGTACTTTAGATTCACCGTTTGGAACAATTAATAATTCGCCGCTCTCCCCTATTCCGGCAATGATTCCTGTTACTAATGTTCCCGAATCTGCCATGCCATCGGAAAAATATACCTGCTCTCCGTTTTTATACAGCCGCTTTTCAATATTTTTTTTCCAGTCACTGCCGGAACTGTCAGTTTTGCCAAATTCGTTATGTAAACGGAAAAGAATTATTTCCAGCAGGGAAAAACGTTCGCTGCCGGTAATTCCGGCAGTACCGGCAGCCATGCTGATGCTTGTTGCTTTATCGCGTAAATGCGGGGGAAAATGATTTTGAGAAATGTTTATCCCCACACCGATATGTACATTACCGTCTTCCGCTTCAACAAGGATTCCTGCTGCCTTAAGGGCTGAATGTGCCATTTCATCATTTCCCTTACATTTTATTAAGATGTCATTTGGCCATTTTATTACTATCCTTCCGGCAAGAAACGGGATAAAATCTTCAACGGCAAGAGCAACAGCAAGTCCTGTACGCAGGGTCAATGCTGCTGGAATGCTTTCTAGGCATGGATAACGCAGCAAAATCGTAAAAGGCAGATTGCTTCCCTTTTCCATTTCCCATAAGCGCCCTTTAGTCCGGCCCCTGCCGGTTTCCTGATAATCGACGGTAATAACCGTACCATGCGGCTCTCCGTTCGATGCAAGATCACGCGAAATATCCATTGTGCTGGATACATGTTCTTTATGGTAAACCGGCGCATTAAACGGGTTAACTATTGCAAGCTGTTTCACAATCTATAGTATACTAGATACTAATCGTTAACCCCTAGCCCCTAATCCCTAACCACTGCTATAATGTATTTATGCATTTAGTGTGTCTTGATCTGGAGGGAGTTTTGGTTCCCGAAATATGGATTACTTTTTCAGAAGCAACAGGAATACCTGAATTGCAGCGGACAACAAGGGATGAGCCTGATTATAATAAATTGATGCAATTTCGACTGGAACTGCTTAAGAAAAACAATCTGAAACTTGCCGATATACAAAATGTCATCTCCACAATGGAACCTCTGCCGGGAGCAGTTGATTTTGTCAATGCCGTAAGAGAAAGAGTTCAGCTCATTATTCTATCAGATACTTTTGAACAGTTTGCCAAACCGTTAATGGCAAAACTCGGTTGGCCTTCCTTGCTATGCAATAATCTGATAACCAGACAGGACGGATTGGTTACCGGTTACCGGCTGCGGCAGCCCGACGGCAAGCGTGAAGCGGTTAGGGCATTCAAATCATTAAACATGACTGTTTTTACCGCAGGCGATTCATTTAACGACCTGGCTATGATCCGCGAAGCCGACTCGGGCTGCTTGTTTCGCGCTCCTGAAGCGATAAGAACCGAATATGCGGATATCCCCTGTGTTGACACATTTGACGATCTGTTAGAAAAAATAAACTGTTTTATCCGCAGCTAATTAATCGCGAATTCTCCATGTTGGCTCATCAAGTTTGTTATAACCAATGTTAGTTTTAATTTCACTAATGGGGTTCCATTGTACCAGGAAATCCATAGTGCTGTTCATTTCGGGCCGGCCATAGCGGTTACTTGTTGCCATGTTCCATGTCAGTATTGCATTCCAGTCACCGAGATAATGAGTTGCAGTAAGGGAGAACCCGTCTGTTTTAAAACCGGAACTTCTCCTGAGCGCCTCATTATCAAAACGGAAAGAATTAACAAGATCGAGGAAAATGTTTGTCTGACTTCCCGGAGGCAAATCAATATCCACATCATTAAAAAACGGAAAATTACGGAAGTACTGGTATATACGCTGGTTTTTTGAATTTGTTCTTAGTGACAAGCTTAGAAAATTTGAGACACCTATATCAAAACTCAAAGAAAAATTAAAGCTTGATTGTGTATACTCTCTAAGATTAAATGTCAGGTTGGATGAGGATGTAATTCCAAAGTTAAGGCGGTTTCTCAGCAAACCATCCCATCTCCTGGATATACTGTAATCCATTCTTAAATTTTCGGATTGAAGCGTTTCCTCGCTGTCCATGTCGGTAAACCAGCTTCCGGTGTTGGGATTAAATAAAACATCTCTTCTCCTAATGGCAGTATAAGAAGCTCTAAACCCCCATTTTGTCAGGTTTAATGAAGAACTCAGATTACTAACTACGCCCTCTTCTGTTTTTATTGTCAAATTATTGCTTAAACTGCCAAACGGATTAAAATTAACATTATTGCTGATAGATACATCGCCCAATTTTTGTTTTTCCGGATCACCGGGAAATTGAATTCCCATTCTGGCGGTTGTTGTGGTAATCCATATATTTATGGAAGAACTCAGGGAAAGATCCGGATCACGGGGGGGGAGCGTGGAAGTAACGGTAAATGACTGGGTTTTGCCCAATATGGAAGCAGCTAAATTTGCAGATAATGAGTGGGTGCTTATTCCTTTCCGGCCGTCTTTACTCCAGTCTCCATAAATTATTTCCCATTCAGGGTCACTTGCAGTTCCTATAAAATGTGATGAAATGGCATGCCCTGCCAAAGAGTACGTTAAACCTGTACCGCGAAAAATTTCATTTTGGTATAAAGGAGACAGATTCGTACTGAAGCTGTAGTTTGTGGAAAAATTGGAATTATTGTACTCCTGTTGTATAACATTGGAAATTCTTGCAGGGTCGGGATCTCCATTCAGATCATATCCGTCTCTCCCTCCGGTATCTTCGTCCAGATAGTTGTATTGCCACCAGATCCCCCTGCCGGAATAAGTAAAACTGGAACTAAATAAACCTTCATTATGATTAAAATTTACCGTAGTGCCTGCATCTGCGGCATAATTTGACAGAACAAAACTGATATCACCCCAGTCTACATCGCTGTATGTAGGCCATTTTGAGGTGTCAAAATTAAGTCTTGCCAGGCTTGAAGGCGTTATACTGTATCCTACACTGAGATTGACACCTCTGTTATCCTGAGGCAGCCTGAATGTCTGGGTTAGTACCGGCGGAACAAGTTCATCGGAAGGTCTTCTTTGCGGGGGTTCACTCTGTTCTGCTTGAGGAAAAGGGGAACGAGGAGTACCAATATTTCTTATTGATTCCGGTAATTCTGTTTCTTCCGTGCTTATACTCTGATCGCTGACCGTATTTCTTCCAAGAGTCAGAGGCGTTCCCGATATGGTACCGCTTACCGAATACAGGGTAGCGCTAATGGGGCGAAAATATTCATTTGACGGCGAATAAAACCCAATATCATTTCTATCGGTAATAATAATATCACTGCTGTGAAAATTAATGACAGATGAAATGCTTCCGATGGAAATATTGCTTATGAACGGCTCAACAGTAGGAAAATTAAAATTAACTGTACCGGAAAAATCCCATTGATAGTTTCTGCTTGCGTTTTGGAATGTTTGCTCGGCTTCAAATGCGCCGGCCCCCTGCTGGATCATGTTGACCCAGTCCATTTCCGTTGCTCTGTTCAGAAAATCACTGTCAACAAAAGGATCGGAGTACATCGGCATATTCCACCTGAAACTGCCGAATCTTCCGCTGATAGAACCGGTATTAATTAACCGGTAACGGAACGGGACATTCATGGAAAATAAATTGGATGAATTCCAGTCGGTAGTACCGTCATAATCGGGGAAAAAAGCAGTGTAAGTATTGCCAACAGGGACAATAGTCCTTGTTAAGCCAATACCAAGACTGAATTTGAGTGCGCCGAATATTCCCCTTGCCGGCAGGTCAAGATCTGCTCCAATATAAGTACCAAGGTTGGAATAATAATCAAGCATTGCAACCAGGCTTGTTTCACTCGGGTTCGTTTCTTTCTTTCCCGTACTTCGAAGAAACATTCCTTCCCGTACTCTTTCCATATCCTGCGAACTGCCCAGAATTCTTGTCAGCGAGCTTTGTGTACTTGAACTTGCTCTTGGCCTTCCAAGGATATAAGTTGTTGTCTGAATATAATTTCCCTCTCTGGTACGAAACCCAAATACAGGATGGAATATAATTTCATCTGCAGGATAATAAAAGAAGGGAATATACAGTACAGGAATTTCACCGACTTTTAGTACCGCATTAAGAATGGCAAAATCAGAACCGGGCAGCAGCCATACCCTTGAGGCATGAATCGACCAATACGATTCTTCATTATCGCCGCTGCTTATTATTGCCTTGTTCAATATGGTAACATCTTCGTCATCACGGGAGATAACCGTACCTGCAAACATATATGTGGTATCTTCATTTTGAAGCGATCGTTCGGATATGCCTCCAAGAAAAATGCTTGACCAGTTATCAATATTTACAGTAATTGAGTCACCCCGAAATGTTTCGATTGTGTCTCCTTCTTCCTTGATATACACAACGCCGCCTGAAGCGGTAATAATATTCCTTGTACGGTTAAAAAGAATATCCCATGCCTGAATACGGTGTGTCGCTTCTCCGTCTTTCAGAGTGATAATAACATCTCCGCTCAGCCGTGCGTATTCTTCATCAACCGTTTCAATCTTGAAATATTCGGTTTTTCGTGCCGATTCAATCGTGATAATTTTCCTTCCGTCTTCATCCTCATACACCGGCTGTTCCATTATTTCATAGTAATTCCTTATTCTCCCCGCAAGGTCCGTGCTGGTTCCGCTTTCCGGTAAACCAAGGCGGCGTGCCCAATCGGCAAGTTCGGTAAGTGAAGATGTCCTGATTTCCATTTGAATACGGTTTTGCTCCGGAGTTAATACCTGAACTCTCACCGGTTCGGGAATATCTTCAAGTTCAAATTCAAATTCGGAATCCGGTAAATCTTCAAGAGAATACTCCGGGCCGGTATATTCTTCCTGTGTATGTTCAAGGGAGGGAATTTCCTCCTGGGCATTTAAATAAGTCAAAAGAATTGAAAAGAGGAAAGAAAATAAGCAAACAAGTTTAATATTTTTCATTTTTTGGTTCTTTTTCTCTCTTTTTTGTTTCGTTCAAGCATTTTTCCGATATACATGCCCGTGTAAGAACCTTCACAGGAAGCAATCTGTTCCGGTGTGCCTGTTGCCACAACCTGACCGCCCTTGTCACCGCCTTCCGGGCCCAGATCAATTATATGATCCGCCTGCAAAAGCACATCAAGATTATGTTCAATCATGATTATTGTATTTCCCTGATCTGCCAGCCGTTGTATGACACTCATAAGTTGTTTTACATCGGCAAAATGCAGGCCGGTTGTCGGTTCGTCAAGGAGATAGACGGTGCTGCCGGTAGAGCGTTTTGAAAGCTCCAGTGCCAGTTTAACCCGCTGTGCCTCACCGCCGGAAAGAGTCAGTGCGGATTGCCCTAGTTTTACATAACCGAGACCGACCGAAAGAAGCGTGAATAACTTACGGGCAATATGGGGAATGGGTGCGAAAAAATCAGCGGCTTCTTCAATGGTCATGTTAAGAACATCTGCAATGTTTTTTCCCTTGTAGCGTATATCAAGGGTTTCACGGTTGAATCGCTGTCCGTGACATACATCACAGGTAATATATACATCGGGAAGGAAATTCATCTCAATTTTAATTGTCCCGGCGCCTTCACAGTTTTCGCATCTGCCGCCGCGAACATTGAACGAAAAACGCCCCGGTTTGTAGCCGCGTACTTTCGAATCGGGCAGGCTCGCAAAAAGATCCCGGACAGCCGTAAAACCGCCGACGTATGTGACGGGATTTGAGCGGGGGGTCCTGCCTATGGGACTCTGGTCAATGTCGATAACCTTGTCAATAAATTCATCGCCGGTGATTTTTTTGTACGCGCCTTCTGTGCGGTTTGAACTGTAAACCCGATTCGCCAACGCCGGATACAGTACATCGGAAAGAAGTGTGGACTTTCCCGATCCTGAAACGCCGGTAATGCAGGTAAATACTCCCAGAGGAATTTCCACGCTGATGTTTTTCAGGTTATGCTGGCTTACCCCTTTCATTACAATACTGTTACCGTTCCCCTGCCGCCGTTGTTTGGGAATGGCGATGGACAATTTTCCCGCAAGATACTGTCCGGTAAGGCTTTCTTCCGCCTGCATAATATCTTCCGGGCTGCCCTGTGCAACTACCCTGCCGCCATGCACTCCCGCTCCCGGTCCAAGATCAACGATATGATCGGCTGTTCGAAGAGTCTGCTCGTCATGTTCAACAACTATAAGGGTATTGCCCAGATCGCGGAGGTACAACAGGGTGTCTATCAACCGTTGGTTATCCCGTTGATGCAGCCCAATGGACGGTTCGTCAAGTATGTACAGCACTCCAACAAGGCTTGAACCAATCTGTGTGGCCAGCCTGATTCTCTGCGCCTCGCCGCCGGAAAGAGTTGAGGCTTTCCGTTCAAGGCTAAGGTAATCAAGGCCGACATTCTGCATAAAACCCAGCCGCGAGACAATTTCTTTAAAAATTTGACGGGCGATTTTTTTTTCGGTTTTGGTAAATTTGGCAGTTTCAAAAAAACGCAGGGTATCTGTCACGGAAAGCCGGGAAAGCTCCCAGATATTTTTTCCGGCGACTGTTACACCCAGTACTTCCGGTTTAAGCCTCCTGCCGCCGCAGTCATCACATGGTTTTTGGCTCATAAATTTTTCAAGCCACTCTTTAACTCCGGTTGATTGCGTTTCCAGATAACGGCGTTTGAGGTCCTCCAGCACACCGGGAAATTTTGACTGATATTGAAAATGACCGGTTCCATCACGGTTTACATAGCGGACTTTGATCTCATCCCTGCTGCCAAAGAGAATGGCATCCATTATTTTTTTGGGCAGATTTTTCAGAGGCGTATCAAGGCTGAATTTATAATGTTTGGCAAGGCTTTCAAAACGGCTACGGTGCCAGGCGCTGTCCGGATTATACGGCACTACTCCGTTTTCATTAAATGAAAGGTCACGATCGGGGATTACCAAATCGGGATCGAATTCCAGTTTTGCGCCAAGGCCGGAACAGCTTGGGCAGGCGCCGAAAGGGTTATTAAACGAAAACAGCCTCGGCTGCAATTCGGGAATGGACACGCCGCAGTCCGGGCAGGAATTCTTTTGCGAAAAAAAACTTTCGGTTTCTTTATGACCGGAACTTTGGCTTAAAACCAGCACTATTCCATCTGAAGTTTGCAGGGCGGTTTCTACGGATTCTGCAAGACGAGTACGGATGCCGGGGCCAATAACGAGACGGTCTACGATAATTTCAATGGTATGTTTTTTCTGCTTATCCAGCTTGATGGTTTCATCCAGGCTTACCGGAACACCGTCGATTCTTGCTCTGGCAAAACCGGCCTTACGGGCATCGTCAAGAATTTTCTGGTGTTCGCCTTTTTTCCCCCGGACTACCGGTGCAAGAAGCTGCACCCGGGTTTCTTCGCCAAATTGCAATATGCTTTCTATGATGGAATCCACCGGCTGTTCTCGTATTTCCCTTTCACAGATTGGGCAGTGGGGAATTCCGACCCGTGCGAAGAGCAGTCGGTAATAATCATATATTTCCGTCACCGTTCCAACGGTAGAACGGGGATTACGGTGGGTGGTTTTCTGTTCTATGGATATTGCCGGAGAAAGCCCTTCGATATAGTCCAAATCCGGCTTATCCATACGACCAAGGAACTGTCGGGCATAAGCGGAAAGGCTCTCAACATAGCGGCGCTGCCCCTCGGCAAAAATTGTATCAAATGCCAGGGAACTTTTTCCCGATCCGGATAAACCTGAAATGACAATTAATCTGTCTCTGGGCAGCTCCAGATCGATATTTTTGAGATTATGCTCGCGTGCGCCCCTGAGGATCAGTTTATCCATATTGGTTTCAGGATAACGGATATTATATTAATTCTCAAGGAGCGTTATTTCGACCCGCCTGTTCCGCTGCCTTCCTTCTTCGGTGCTGTTGTCGGCGATCGGCCTTTCTGCGCCGTATCCCCGCACTACCACACGTTCCGGGCTGCGTGTATTCCGGGAAATAAGATAATCTGCAACAACACCGGCCCGTTCCTGCGAAAGCCGCATCCGGCCTTCTTCGGTTCCGGCAAGAGCAGTATGACCGCCTACCAAAATATCACGTTCTTGATATCGCAGCAATATTTCCGCAATCCTGTCAAGTTTATCCGTTTCACCCGGAAGCATGATTGCCGTATCGGGCCGGAAATGTATATTGTCCAGACTTATTGTTATTCCTTCATCAACCGTCCGTACGGATACATCTTCAATTCCAAGGCGTTGAATTTCTCTCGTAATCTCTTCTGCAATTTCTTCTCTGTTCATTCTGGACGATTCAATTATCTCAGCGTCAGCTATCCCCCGATATTCAATCCTTCTGCCGTCGGATAGTTCAAAAATATACCGGAATTCTTCATGGTATGCTACTGCCTGTCCCAATGTTATATCCCAATATACGATCTGATTCGACTGGCCAAGTATTTTTCCCGGCCATACACTTCCGTGAACAGCCGGAGGTTCCCAATTAATGCTGTAACTTACCGAAAAAGCAGGATAGTCATTGTCTTTCCATGATCGTATTCCCAGGTATTCATAATTAGCGGTGAATGGTATCCGGTAAGGCTCAGGTATGCCAAAACTGCTGCGGAAATCATGCATTTCATGTCCGTCATAACTCCATTGCTCGCCGGGTTCAATTGACCTGCCGGGGAAAACGGGGACATCTCGCACAACCGGCATGAAAAATCTGCTGTCAATGTTCATACGTCCAAGATGATCCCTTTCAAATTCCGATTCATATTCTCTTGACCATTGATAGTTAGAGCTCATTCCTGATATTTGCCCTATGGTATCAACGGTTAAGCCGCGTTCTGAAGTCTGGAAAACAGCCTGATGCATCGCATTCGTGCCTGATATACCGGTAATTTCAACTGCTATCCGGTTAAGTGTTTCTGCCCTATGATGTAATCTGTTATTATAATAAACATCCTGATAGACGGTTGAGAGTATACGGTACATATCACCTTCACGATGTATATATTGAAAATCATCCGCACCAAGTAATATATGGCACAGTGAAAAAACGGTAATTAAAATATATCTATGCATATTTTCTCCAAAAAAAGGGCTGTCCGAAAACTACTTCCCGGACAGCCCCTTTCATTTAACTTTTTTTTAATTGCACAGGAAAATTACCTTCCTGTTCTCATAAAACCGTTTTTTTTGCAGCCGGTTTTTTTGCTGCGGGTTTCTTCGCAGCCGGTTTTTTTGCTGCGGGTTTCTTCGCAGCCGGTTTTTTTGCTGCGGGTTTCTTCGCTGCGGGTTTCTTTACTGCGGGTTTCTTTACTGCGGGTTTCTTTGCAGCGGGTTTCTTTGCAGCGGGTTTCTTCGCGGCGGGTTTCTTCGCGGCGGGTTTCTTCGCTGCCGGTTTCTTTGCCGCAGGTTTTTTCGCGGCGGTTTTGGCTTCTGCCATTTTTTTGTCCCCCTTTACAGGATGGTTGTTACTGCCCTTCACCTTGACAGTGGTGGGTATGCGAGACTTCGCTAATTCCCCTCCCTTTAATTTATTTCCGGAATTATTTATAACCGCTTGCGCGCCGGCAAGACGAGCCAACGGCACCCGGAATGGTGAACATGAAACATAGCTTAACCCCGATCGGTAGCAAAAGTCAATAGTCGCTGGATCGCCGCCGTGTTCTCCGCAAATACCAATCATGAAATCCGGTTTTACGGCGCGTCCCTGGCTAATCGCAATTTCCATCAAACAGCCTACTCCGTCTTCGTCTATGGTATTGAACGGATCCACATCAAGCACTTTTTTTTCAAGATATACAGGAAGGAATGAAGCAACATCGTCACGGCTGAACCCAAATGTCATTTGGGTAAGATCGTTTGTCCCAAAGCTGAAGAAGTCGGCGTACCGTGCAATATGTCCGGCACGGATAGCGGCGCGGGGAACTTCGATCATTGTGCCGATTTTTATGGGGATTTTTACCTTTGCTTCAGATAGAACCCTGTCAATAATTTTTTGTGCATTGGGACGCAGATATTTTAATTCACGGGCGGTTAAAACAATGGGGATCATTATTTCGGGGTATACGGGAATATTTTCCCTGATGCAATCAACGGCAGCGCGTGTTATAGCTTCAACCTGCATGTCATATATTTCCGGATAGGTAATCGCAAGACGGCAGCCTCTGTGTCCCAACATGGGGTTAAATTCCTTTAACTGGTCTATTTTTACCTGCAATGCCTCCACACTGATGCGGAGATAGGAAGCAAGCTCTTCTATTTCCTCTTTTGTATGAGGGACAAATTCATGCAGAGGAGGATCAAGCAGCCGGATAACTACCGGGCGGCCTTCCATTGCCTTGAAAATGCCGAAGAAATCTTTTTGTTGAAGCGGAAGGATTTCCTGCAGCCGCTGTTTGCGTCCTTCTTCGTTTTCCGCAACAATCATGGCGCGGAAATGCGTTAATTTATCTTTTTCGAAAAACATATGTTCTGTCCTGCATAACCCAACACCCTGCGCTCCGAAATCAAACGCGCGTTTTGCATCTTCCGGCTGATCGGCATTCGTCCAGATTTCAAAGCCCTTGATTTTTCCCCGAACGGATTTTGCACGGACTTCATCACACCAGCGAAGGAAAATATCCATATCTTTTGAAATTGCGGGAGCGACCAGCGGAAGTTGTCCTTCATATACATTGCCCGTTGATCCGTCTATGGTAATCCATTCACCTTCATTATAGGTTTTACCGTTGATAACTGCGGTATTACCCATTACAATGACTCCTTTCGCACCGACAACACAGGGTTTACCCATGCCGCGTGCTACGACCGCTGCATGACTGGTCATCCCGCCCGTAGAAGTAAGTATACCCTGGGCCGCTACCATACCGCCAATATCTTCGGGGCTTGTTTCTTTACGAACCAGCAATACTTTTTCGCCTTTCGCTTCCCATGCATCTTCCGCATCCTTGGCGGAAAATACAATTTTACCGCAGGCAGCGCCCGGAGAAGCATTCAAACCTTTGGTAATTGCCGATGTATTTTTAACAGCCTCCCGGTCAAGCATCGGGTGGAGGAGCTGATCAAGATGCTCGGGTGTTACCCGTGAAATTGCGGTTTTAATATCAATAAGACCTTCAGCAACCATGTCTACGGCTAATTTTACGGCGGCAGTTCCGGCACGTTTACCGTTTCTGGTTTGAAGCAGGTAGAGTTTTTTCTTTTCAATGGTAAATTCCATATCCTGCATATCAGAAAAGTGCTTTTCCAGCTTGTTTTTTATATTAACAAGCTCTTTGTACAAAGCGGGGATTTGCTGCTGCAGAGTCGAAATTTTTTCGGGTGTCCTGATGCCGGCTACTACATCTTCGCCCTGGGCATTCATCAGATATTCTCCGTAAAATATATTGGCGCCGGTAGAAGGGTCGCGGCTGAAACATACGCCGGTACCGGAATCATCACCCAAATTGCCAAAGACCATTGCCTGAACATTGACCGCTGTTCCCAGAAGGCCGCGAAGGTTGTAAATTTCCCGGTATTTTACGGCGCGTTCATTCATCCATGATCCAAACACCGCATTAATTGCACCCCACAATTGCTCCATCGGGTTTTGCGGAAATTCCCTGCCCGTATCCTTTTTCACGATTTTTTTATATTCGCCGACAAGATTTTCAAGGTCTTTGGCAGAAAGCTGGGTATCAAGCTCTATTCCCTGTGTTTTTTTTATTGAACTGATTGCTTCTTCAAAGTGATCGCGATCGACACCCATTACTACGCCGCCGTACATTTGAATCAAACGCCTGTATGCATCCCAGGGGAAGCGGGTATTGCCGATTTTATTTGCAAGCCCCTGTACAACATCATCATTCAAACCAATATTGAGAATGGTGTCCATCATGCCGGGCATGGAGGCTGCCGAACCGGAACGGACAGAAATCAAAAGTGGGTTAGCCGGATCGCCGAATTTTTTATTCATCACCTTCTCAAGTTTTTTTAGGACTGCTTCGACTTCTACTTTTACTTCCGCAGGGTATTTCTTGTTGTTATCGTAATAAGCCGCACATACCCGGGTTGAGATTGTAAAACCCGGAGGAACCGGAATTCCCAAATTCGTCATCTCTGCAAGATTAGCTCCCTTACCGCCAAGCAGATCTTTCATTCTCGTATTGCCTTCGGCTTTTCCTTCGCCAAAAAAATAAACGTTTTTTTGTTTTGCCATATTCCTGCTTCCTCCTGAATATTTCATTGTACAGTCATCCTGTATTATTCCATTCTCTTATCATACCATTATCGACAAAAAAGTAAAGTACCTGTATTGTAATACTATGAACTATATTGAACTTCCTGTCTACAAAAATCATCAGAAAATTTTATCTGCACTTGCCGGGAATCATCAAGCGGTTGTTGTTGAAAGTCCGACAGGATCCGGCAAAACCACACAGATGCCGGTGATATTGCTTGATGCCGGATATGCGCAAAACGGGATCATAGGAGTTACACAGCCGCGCCGGATCGCAGCAGTGTCGGTGAGTGAATTTATCGCCCGTCAGATGGGAAGTTCCATACCCGGTCTTATCGGATACAAGATGCGCTTTGAAGATCGTACCAGCCATGAAACAAAAATTAAAATCATGACAGACGGCATTCTGCTTCAGGAGATGAAGCTTGACCCGTGGCTTTCCAGATACAGCTGCCTCATTGTAGACGAAGCTCATGAACGCAGTCTCAATATTGATTTTATACTGGGTCTTTTGAAACGGGTACTGGAAAGCCGCCGTGATTTCAAAGTGATAATATCCTCTGCAACGATCAATGCGGAAATTTTTTCCGAGTATTTCCATGAATGCCCGGTAGTAAAAATCGAAGCACAACATTTTCCGGTAACGCTTGTGTATGATCCGCCAATGGGAGAGAACAGAGAACAGAGAACAGGGTACAGAGAACAAAGAACAGGGTACAGAAAACAGGAGCGTGGCGGGGGTACGGATGCGGCGGAGGCTATTCTCATGAAGATTGAGGAGCTTGTTACCCGTTTTATTTCCGAGAAGCGCACGGGGGATATTTTAGTGTTCCTTCCCGGTGAGAAAATGATAAAAGATTGTATGAGCAGGCTTGTTTTCAGTCAGATGGGAAGCTGTCTGCATGTGATTCCGCTGTATGGCAGACTGGGTAAGGAAGAACAGGAACGGGTCTTTGAACCTGCGCCGAAAGGCAAGACAAAAGTCATTGTATCTACCAACATAGCCGAAACATCGGTTACGATAGAAGGAATTACCGTTGTCATTGATTCCGGATTGTCAAAACTCAACTGGTATAATCCCCACAGCTTTACTTCAAGCCTTGTGGAAGCGCCGATTTCCAAATCATCGGCTAATCAGCGTAAAGGACGGGCGGGCCGTACCCAGGAAGGAACGTGTTACCGGCTGTACAACCGCAGTGATTTTGAAACCCGCCCGCTCTACACTCCCGAAGAAATTTTCCGCACCGACCTTTCCGAAGTTATTCTCCGCATGGCTGACTTGGGAATAACCGATTTTGAAAACTTTGATTTTATTTCCATGCCGGAAAAAGAAGGCCTCATCTCGGGCATTGAGACGCTCAACCTCCTTGAAGCGCTTGAACCAGACCGCACGCTTTCAAACATAGGGAAAATGATGACTGAATTTCCCCTCGCACCCCGTCATTCCAGAATAATTGTGGAAGCGATATTGAAGTATCCCCACGTGATTCGTGAGACGATTATCGCTGTCGCGTTTCTTTCCACTCAAAGTCCGTACATCCTGCCGCCGGGTGAAGAAACGAATGCACGCAAAGCCCACCACCGGTTTCATGATGATTATGGGGACTTTGTTTCCTGCTTAAAACTTTTTCAGGCCTACACCGACACGACAAATAAGGCCGGCTTCTGCGATCGCAACTACCTTGACGATCGGGCAATGGCGGAAATTGTAAACGTGGCCTTCCAGCTTGAAGAAATTCTTGGCACAATGAAAATCCCCGTATTATCAGGCGGGCATACCGATGATTACCTTTGCTGTATAGGCAGAGGGATGATTCAATTTGTCTGCATACGCGAAGGCCGCGGGAGAAATCCAAGTTACCGTAGCCTCACCGCCGACAAGATCACCATTCATCCCGGCTCGGTGATGTTCCGCATGGACCCGCAGTTTATTGTTGCGGGAGAAATTGTCCGTACCAGCAGGATGTACGCCATGTCTGTGTCCCCGCTTACGAGAGAAATGCTTGACCGGTTAGGTTTGGGAGAGTTGCCCCACTACTCCCGCCAACTCACTCATGATTGGTCGGGTAGGAGTGGTCGGGAGAAAACTGAACACAGGGAAAAGAAACTTAAAAAAGCCAGAGACTTTACAAACAACATCAAGATCGCATCGGAAATTTTTGAAATACAAACCATAAAAGGCAAGAAGACCGTGATTATGCCGTGGGATCAACTTGCTGCCATTCGGGACAATATTCCTTCCGAAATAATTTACAAAGGATTAAAAGGCGCCATTGTCTTCAATCATGTTTATACAATACTTGCCGGGGAAAAACTGGAATTAATACTCTCGCTGGCACCTGTATTGGATATGGACAACGCCTTAGTCCGCGACTGGCCCCGCAAACAGAATTTTCATGCCGCTTCCGATCTTGCGGCGCTGCTTGAACACATGGACGGCCTGGTGAAGCCGGCGTTGTGGAAAAAAAACTCCAGGGAAATCGGTTTCCTTGCCCTGTTCACCGATGGCGATGGGAATTACTGGTTCAGGTGCTCACGCGGCTACTACACGAGCCTCAACGAAAGCCTTGCCAGCCTGGAAATGCTGATAGAAGAACTGGATGACGATATCGGTATTGGCATGAAACATATTGTTAATACAACGTACCGGCGGTTGTCAGAGCAGGTGTTAAGGTAGAAAACGTCGATTTATCCGCAAAAAAATCATGGTTACTACATATTTACAAACGAAACATTTAATGTTAAACTAATGATAATAAATCTTTAGGAGGATATTATGAGAAAAACTATCGGGATTACTCTGATGCTCGTTGTCTTATGTGCGGCAGTATTAATAATTGGTTGCGAGCGAAGACAAGCAGGAACCGATGGATTACCGCTCATTGGCGCGGCTATCTACCGGTTTGACGACACATTTATGTCTTATGTCCGGAATACCATTCAGGAAAGCGCTGCAGGAAGAGCACAGTTAAGTATGGTGGATTCCCAGAACCAGCAACCGGTACAGAACGATCAGGTTGATCAGTTCATCACTCAGGGGATGAATGCAATAGCAATCAACCCTGTTGACAGAACCGCAGCAAGAACTATTTTGGAGAAGGCAATGGCCGCAGAAGTGCCGGTTGTGTTTTTCAACCGCGAGCCTTTTGCCGAAGACATGCAGCTTTGGGATAAAGTGTACTATGTAGGCGCAAGGGCTGCCGATTCCGGCACCATGCAGGGTGAAATGATCGTTGATTACTGGAGAGCCAATCCCTCTGCAGACAGAAACGGCGATGGAGTCCTTCAGGTCATTATTTTAAAAGGCGAACCCGGACACCAGGATGCCGAAGCCAGAACAGAATACTCCGTCAGAGCCATCCGGGATGCCGGTATCGAAGTGGAAATTCTTGCTGAAGATTTTGCAAACTGGCAAAGACCCATAGCGGTAGAAAAAATGGACGCATTCTGGGCCAGCTTTGGCGACCGGATTGAAGCGATTATTTGTAACAACGATGACATGGCTTTAGGCGCCATTGAATCTCTCAGAAAAGCCGGCATCTTCTCCGGCGATAGTTTCATACCTATTGTTGGTGTTGACGCTACTGCCCCCGCACTTCAGGCTATGGCCGAAGGAACCCTTCTTGGCTCGGCTCTGAATGATGCTCTGAATCAGGGAAGAGCTACATTTGACCTGGCTTATGCGCTTGCTACTGGCGCTAATCCTGCCGCAGCCGGCTGGAACATCGAAAACGGTCAGTATGTGTGGGTTCCCTACCAGAAAGTAACTTTGGATAATTTCAGGGATTTCCAGTAAATTCCAGGCAGAATAAATTCAGTGAAGGCGGAAGGATTATATATGTCCCCGCCTTCTTCTTTAAAATATCCAAAGCATGACTCATGAGCAATGATAAATACATTCTACAGGTAAAAAATATTTCAAAATCTTTCCCCGGTGTCCATGCTTTGGATAATGTTTCGATTGATATAAAGCCGGGAACAGTACACGCCCTGATGGGTGAAAACGGCGCCGGCAAATCAACACTGATGAAATGCCTTTTCGGGATTTACGACCCTGATGAAGGTGAAATAATCCTTGATGGCATACCGGTGCGTTTTCAAAATTCCCGGCAGGCCCTGGATGCAAAAATTTCCATGATCCACCAGGAACTGCATCCAATCCCCCTGCGCCCTGTCATGGAAAACCTCTGGCTGGGACGTTTTCCCATGCGTTTTGGGTTGTTCATCGATCATAAAAAAATGTACCGGGATTCGGTTGCCCTGTTCAAAGACCTTAATATGGATATTGACCCCCGTACCTGGGTAAGAGAACTTTCCGCTTCAAAAATCCAGTCACTGGAAATAGCCAAGGCTGTGTCTTATGGAGCCAAGGTTATTATTATGGACGAACCCACCTCCTCGCTTACCGAAAACGAGGTGCATCTTCTGTTTGACATCATAAGGCGGCTGCGCAATGAAGGTGTTGCCATAATATATATTTCCCATAAAATCGAGGAAATTCTTACCATCTCTGACGAAGTATCGATTTTGCGTGACGGGAAACATGTTGGTTCGTATAACGCAAAAGAATTGACAACCGATCAAATTATTAAATATATGGTGGGGCGGGAACTATCACACCGCTTTCCTCCCAAAGACAATGTTCCCGGCGAAACAGTAATGGTTGTCAGCGGCTTCACCTCTACACGGCCCCGATCCTTCAGAGATGTAAATTTCTCTCTGGGCAGGGGCGAAATTCTCGGTATTGGGGGGCTTGTGGGCGCCCAAAGAACAGAACTTATCGAATCACTTTTCGGACTGCGGCCTGTTGAAAGCGGCAAGATTTCAATCAACGGCATGCAGGTACGTATAAAAAATCCGCAGCAGGCAAAGCGGAAAAAACTTGCCCTTGTTACCGAGGAACGGCGTGCATCGGGAATAATTCCCATGCGTTCGGTAAAGGAAAATATGCTGCTGGCAAATATCCGCCATTACATTAGTACTGCGGGACTTATAAATGACACTAAATGCGAAAAAGACACCGCTCGTATGATTCAAGCATTAAATGTTAAAACTCCCGGCGGAAAAACCCTTATCCGGGACCTTTCCGGTGGTAACCAGCAAAAGGTATTGTTTGCCCGCTGGCTGCTTACCCAGCCGGATATCCTGCTCCTTGATGAGCCGACCAGGGGTATTGATGTAGGCGCCAAGTACGAAATTTATAATATTATTATCAACCTGGCAAAAGAAGGGAAAAGTATTATCATGATTTCATCTGAGATGCCGGAATTACTCGGTATTTCCGACCGAATCATGGTGATGTGTGAAGGCAGGGTAACGGGCTTTTTGGACAGAAAAACCGCTACACAGGAAGCCATAATGCATCTGGCATCACAGTTTGAACAGCAGGTTTCTGCTTAACAGGATACGAGAAGGAGAAAAAGAGTATGCCGGTAAAAAAGCCTAATATAACTCTTAAAACAGTACAGGAATTTACACTGAAAAATGCCATTTATTTAGTTCTCATTATTCTGATTCTGATAGTTGCCATATTGAGACCCCGATTCGTTGGTATCGTTTATTCTACGGAAACAGGGTATTATGAATTTTCTCTCAGGCTTTTTTTGCAAAATATCAGAAATATCCTTTCAATGTCGGCAACACGGATTATTATTGCAATGGGTATGGGCGCTGTATTGATCACCGGCGGCGTGGACCTTTCTGCAGGGCGCAGCGTGGGGCTTGCGGCAGTACTATCGGCTTCGCTGCTGCAATCCGTGGAATTTTCACGGCGCATGTACCCGGATTTACCTGCACTCCCGCTATTTATTCCCATCCTCATCGCGATGGCTGTTTGCGCTGTCTGGGGGTTATTAAACGGTCTGGTCATTACCAAGCTCAAAGTGCCGGCATTCATTGCAACTTTAGGCACTATGGTTGCTATTTTTGGTGCTAATTCCCTGTATTTTGATCGCCCGCCCTACGGCGCCCAACCAATCGGCGGTTTGGACCGACGTTTTACCACTCTTGGGACAGGGTTCATTGGCCTGGATGGCGTGTACTCGATTCCCTATATTGTGATAATCGCTGCAGTTGTTTCGCTGATAACATGGGTGCTTTTTAACAAGACTACTTACGGAAAAAACATCTACGCAATAGGCGGCAATGCCGAGGCCGCCAGAGTTTCCGGTGTAAATGTAACACTCACTCTGGTAATGGTTTACACCATCGCCGGCTTGTTGTACGGTTTGGGAGGCAGCCTTGAGGCGGCCCGTTCGGGAGGCGCTACGAACAGCTACGGTTTCGGTTATGAGCTGGATGCAATTGCCGCCTGTGTTGTGGGTGGCGTTTCAAATCTCGGCGGTATCGGTACTGTACCGGGCATAGTGATTGGCGTTCTTATTTTTTCGGTAATTAACTACGGCCTTACATTTGTCGGCATGTCGCCTTATTGGCAGCAGATTGTCAAGGGCGCCATTATTATTGCCGCCGTAGCATTGGATATCCGCAAGTACCTCGCAAAACGGTAGACCGCCGCTACTTGCTTACGGCCGCCTGTTATTTGTATCATGCATCATGGCAAAGAACCACGAATCAATCGAACCCAAGTGGCAAAAATACTGGGAAGATAACAAGACATTTAAGGTAACGGAAGACCCGGCCTTTCCCAAAAATAAGCGGCGTTATGTGCTGGACATGTTCCCCTACCCTTCGGACGCAGGCCTGCATGTGGGTCATCCGGAAGGCTATACCGCTACTGATATTTACTGCCGTTTTCTTAGGATGAACGGCTACAATGTACTGCACCCCATGGGCTTTGATTCATTCGGGCTTCCGGCGGAGAATTATGCCATTAAAATGGGTGTTCACCCGGCAAAAACTACCAATGCTAACATTGATCATTTCAGAAAACAGATAAAGTCGCTGGGATTCTCGTATGACTGGGACAGGGAAGTGTCTACTTCTGATGAGGAATATTACAAATGGACTCAGTGGATTTTTCTCAAACTTTTTGAGAAGGGACTTGCTTATGAAGCGGAAAGCCCCATCAACTGGTGCCCTTCCTGCAAAACCGGTCTTGCGAATGAAGAAGTAGTGGACGGACTCTGTGAACGGTGCAAAGCAAAAGTAACACGCAAACGCATCCGCCAGTGGGTTTTGAAAATAACCGCTTATGCCGAACGACTGCTTAAAGACCTGGACGGGCTTGACTGGCCTGAACCGGTTAAACAGATGCAGAGAAACTGGATAGGACGTTCAGAAGGTGCCAATGTTACATTCAAAATCGACGGACACCCAGAAACGCTTGAAATCTACACCACCCGGCCTGATACTCTCTTTGGCGCTACGTACATGGTTCTGTCTCCGGAACATCCGCTTACCGAAAAAATAACCACTGCGGAACAGAAAGCGGCAGTTTTTTTGTATACTGAAGAAGCGGCAAAAAAGAGTGATTTGGAACGTACCGACCTTGCAAAGACCAAAACCGGCGTATTTTCCGGCACGTATGCCGTTAACCCGGTGAATAACGAAAAAATTCCCATCTGGATTGCTGACTATGTTCTCATCTCATACGGCACCGGAGCAATTATGGCAGTACCGGCCCATGATGAACGTGACTGGGAGTTTGCTACACAGTTTGGGCTGCCGATAGTGCAGGTTGTTGAACCAATAGCAGAGAACAGGGAACAGGGAACCGTTTTCACCGGAGACGGCATTTCCATCAATTCCGGCATCATCACCGGGCTTCCCACTGCCGAAGCCAAAGAAAAAATTACCTCATGGCTTGAAGAACAAGGTATTGGAAAAAAGACGGTGAACTACAAGCTGCGAGACTGGCTATTCAGCAGACAGCGTTATTGGGGAGAACCCATTCCCCTTGTTCACTGCGATAACTGTGCGGCAATAGTGCCGCTAAGGGAAGAAGATCTTCCGTTGAGGCTTCCCGATGTTCAGTCATACAAGCCCACCGGTACCGGCGAATCGCCGCTGGCAGCCATTGCGGAATGGATACAAACAAGCTGCCCCCGCTGCGGCAGTGAGGCACGCCGGGAAACGAATACCATGCCACAGTGGGCTGGTTCCTGCTGGTATTACCTTCGCTATCTTGATCCACACAATAAAAACGTATTTGCTGATCGTGAAAAAATAGATTACTGGATGCCGGTTGATCTCTATGTTGGCGGGGTTGAACATGCGGTACTGCACCTTCTATACGCTCGGTTCTGGCATAAAGTATTGTACGATTTCGGTCTGGTGAACAGCAAAGAACCATTTACCCGTCTGGTGAATCAGGGGATGATCGTTTCATTTGCTTACCAGAGAAAAGATAAAACACTGGTTCCTGCGGATCAGGTTGAAAAAAAGAGCGATGGTACGATTATCGAAACAGCTACCGGCGAAGCATTAACCGAAGTAATTGCCAAGATGAGCAAGAGTCTCAAAAACGTAATTAACCCCGATGAAATTGTCCGGGAATACGGCGCGGATTCACTGAGGTTGTATGAAATGTTCATGGGCCCGCTTGAAGTTAGTAAACCCTGGAGTACTGCAGGCCTTATCGGTGTGTCACGCTTTCTGGAAAAAGTATGGGCAGTGGGGAGTAAGATAGGGACCAGGGATTGTGGTACGAAAGATCCCCGTCTAACAAAACTGCTACACAAGACAATCAAAAAAGTGAGCGCCGATACGGAAAGTCTCAATTTTAACACTGCCATCAGCGCCATGATGATCTATACCAATGAGCTTGTAAAACTCAATGAAGTTCCCCGTACTCTTTGGGAACCATTTGTTATCATGCTCAGCGTGTATGCGCCGCATCTTGGCGAGGAGCTTTGGGAAAAATTGGGAAACACGAAGTCTGTAAGTGCGTGTGCATGGCCTGCGTTCAATGAACAGTTGGCACTTGACGATGAAGTAACTGTTGTTGTTCAGGTAAACGGAAAAATCCGCGGCAAGTTTACTGCCGCCGCCGGAACCGAAAAGGAAGATCTGGAAAAAACCGCCCTTACACTGCCCGACGCAGTAAAATGGACAGAAGGAAAATCAATAACCAGAGTGATAACCGTGCCTGACAAGCTGGTGAACATCGTTTTAAAGCAGTAATCAGGTGCCGGGCTGCAGCGAATCACTCAATCAAGTTGAAAATGTTCATCTCGATGAAATTTATCAGTTCCTGACGGGATAGTTCATCCATGCCATAAATCCCCTTTAGATAATCCTCCCAGGATGCGACAAAATCTGCGGCAATACGGCGGGTGAGGGGAAGCTGCTTACCAATTAGAATTCCTTCGCTGTCTTTGTTCCTCCAGAGAGCGTTTGTTTTACAAATAATTTTTATGTCATTTAATATATTTTTTTGAGACTTAACAAGAAAAATAATTGTCCTGCCCGGTTTAGTATAAGAACCAAATTTTTTATAGGCTGTGTAGTTCCAGTTATCCAAAGGTATTCTTATTCGGGTGAGAAGTTCCTGATGGTTCAGAGCAATGGTATCAGATCCGGAGAAAAAACGCGGAGCAGTAATCCAGCGTGATGTTTGCGTTGTCCGCAATTCAAATTGTGCATCCAGGGCGCTCAGCGCCGCAGAACAATCCAGACACCGTTCGGGGAAACAGATATTCCCCCCTATTGTGGCCATATTGCGTAATTGTGGCCCGGCTATGTTTTCAAGGCAGCGCTGAAGGACAAGGGGAACAGTTTTTCCCAGATCAATTATCTGGCTGAGCTTTACCATACCGCCGATTTCCAGGAAAAGCCTCGTACGGCTAATCCGCCGCATTTCAACAATGTTGTCAAGCGATAGTATCACCGGCGGCAGATCAAACACCCTCCTGTCCTGATACTGCAATATGCCGGTACCGCCTGCATATAGCACTGCTTCGGGATAACGGTTCCACTCGGAAAATAATTCGGAATAATTTAACGGGGAGAAAATAATACCGGGATTATCGGCCATAGAGCCTCCGCTGCCGTATATCCGCTGTTTTTTCAATACCTTCAACCAGTTGATGCGGGTCGGTGCAGCGGCACATAATCCCGTTGAAAGCAGCAAGAATTTCCTGCTTTGAAGGGCGGTTGTTTTTACCCAGTAAGGCTCCTGTGTTGAGGATTTTACTGGATTTGCAATAATCGCAATTATGAAGATTTGCTTCGGCAAACCCGGTAATAATGTCCCGGTATTCAACCGTTTCGGCAAAGCCTTCTATCGTTATAATTTCACTACCTTGCATTTTAAATGCCGGTATGAGACAGGCATGGATGATATTGCCGTTAAACAAGACCGTGCATAACCCGCATTTGCCTGCAAGACATCCGGCTTTTGCACCCAGTAATCCAAAATCGCTGCGCAGTATATCAATGAGCCGTACATTTGCTTCACTGCGGAATTCCTTCTCTTCACCATTGAGAATAAATTTTATATTCATGCTCTTTTCCTGACAAACGTATACCAAATGTCCTGTGATTTGAGCGGTATAGATTGAAATTGGTAATCCAATGCCTGCGAGACCGCCTGCAAAAAAGCGGCAGGCACACAGCTAAAGGGAAGACCGCCTATCCCCAGCGACACCGCAGGCGCCGAAGGTTCCGCTGCATTGTTTTCAATAAAATCTATGGTTATTTCAGGGATATCAAGAGGACCAAACATATCGAAATTCTCATACTGTTCCTCCGGAATAACACCATTAACATAGCTGATTTGCTCTTTATAAGCCCAGCCCAATGCCTGAATCACCGATAACTTAAGGCTTCTGCGCGCTTCATTTTCCGATAAAATTTTTCCGCCGTTCACACACATCCATACGCCCCGTATAACGGGAATGAATTCAACCGGGTTTATTTCAATCTCAACAACTGCCGACGCCCATCCCATAGTGACACGGTCAGGATTATCCTGGGGTTTAATCAGTTTTCGGACTGTTATTGGCAGGCTTTTTTTTAAGCGTTGTTCATGAATGGAAATACACGCTTGCTTAACCAGGGGGGTGAGAGTGACAATATTATGTGACATGGTAGCCGGGCCGGAATCGAGGTAATCAGCACTATATATAATCCGTACCTTATCTGTATCAATTCCCAAAATCTCCGCTGCCATGCCTGACCATATTGCCGCAATACTGCAGTCGGGGCTGACGCTGCTTGTTCTTATTTCAAGCACTTCGTCTTTTTGAAGTATCAATTCAATGCCGCATTTTCCATTTTCAATATTGCCAGGATATACCGTTTCATTGTTTTGATATCCCAGCGCAAGGCCAATGCCCCGCAGAATTTCTCCCGATTCAATCCATTCACCTTTGAAAGAATCATACGAGATACGTTGTTTCCTGTTCTGCCTGAGCATATTATATGAAGCCCATTTTCGGCTGTAATCGCTCATCTTCATCGCAGTTTCGACGAGTTTTTCATCTTTACAATATTCGATTCTACGCAATGCGGGATCCTGTTTGCAATGTTCGGCAATACGGGAACTGTGCCGTTCCATTGCAAAAACACTTTTTGTTAACCCTAACCCGGTATACGACCCCTGTGGAGGTATATTTGTTTTAAATACCGTACCACTAAAATGAATATTTTTCGTTTTATACATTTCTATGCAACCACGGAATACATAATCAAGCAGGTTGTTTACGTTAACTTCGTATGCGCCAAGGTTAACACGTGCCTTAATTATAAGTCCAATAAGATCGCTCTTTTCATCATGTGCGCTTGCAATACTTATTTCCGTTGCAAACCGTTTTGGCGAGAAGCAAAAGTCTTCCCTTCTGCTCAACATTAACTGCACCGGTCTTTCGGTTAACCATGCGCCCAATGCCGCATGACATGAAATGAGGGATGGGTACCACAGTTTTCCGTCTAAATAATGTCCGGTAACAGCAGGTCTTACCGATACGGCAGGTAAAGTGAGATCAAGAAGCTGGGCTACGGAACGTTTTACATGGAAAGGCCATTGTGTTACCGTGCTGACCATAATGACGGCATTTCTTTTATATGACTGTACTTTAGCAGACCCGTCTGATTTTTTAAGCCATGCAACCGCACCGGACGGCTCAGCAAACCATGGATATTGGATACCTGTTGTATACACACCGTTCACAATATATTGCGCTTCCAAAAAAGCCGCCTCGGAATCACCTATTTTTATATCCTGTTGCGTCAGGATCATGTTATCATCTGTATCGGTGTGGGTAAAAACCGGCGGTTCTTCCTCGGCAATGACTTTGCAGTTCACTGCGATTTTCTCAAGCATGTCTTTATCCGGCCCCAGCAATAACGCTACAGGCTCTCCAATATAGGATAATACATCGGCTGCAAGTACCGGCATTGGGCTGTTTTCAAGACAGTTTTTTCCGGGAATATCCCCTGCGGTGATCAAGGTATATCCGCCGGGAAGCTTAGGACAGTCAATATAGGACAGCTTTCCCTTCGCAACCGGTGATCTGATGGTCAGGGCATACAGCATGTGCGGAAAAGAGATGTCAGAAACAAAACCTGGCTGTTCCATTATTATTAAGTATAGTCAGTAAAAAAAAAAGAGAAAAGAGAGCAAAATCAGGTTTGTACTAGTAAGTACCGGTATAATATATTTCTTCAAAAAACGGCGAGTTTGAAATTGCATCAAGGGGAATAATATCTTTCTGTAACTCTTTGACATATATTGTTTGCAATTCCAGTTCAGGACGTATACGCTGCAGTATTACATGCAATAGCTCAGTACAGTATATTCTGGAACTGTCATGCATATCAAACTGCCAGTCAAACGGTATACCAATAAAATTAACCGCTGAATCTGATATTGTGCTTCCGTCCATATTGTATATCCGGTAAACCCCTATTGCCCGTGCAATTTTAACAAATTCTTCAAGGGGGACTTCATGTACATAATCCCGCCCGTGCCCTGTATCTCCTTCTGAATGAATTACAGTGATCCTGTCTTCATTAATTCGGACAATGCCCATGTGAGAAAAACGTTTATCATCTTCTGATATGTCTTTGAAGAAATGTGACCAAAACCTGTCGCCAAGACGGCAAATAATATCGCCGTCCTGCACAAGTGAAAAAAGTGTTGCTGTGTCTTTTGCTGCAACAGGACGGCCTTTGGGTGCAAGTACGTATACAAGCAGCGTAATAAACGCTATTGTACCAATACCAATACCGGCTAACACATAATGTTTTTTTTTAAATATGTATTAATCATTTTTCAAAAGTAATGAGCCATTTCCCGTCAACTCTTATCAGATGAATTTCTTCTGTGGAACCGTCACCAAAATTCATTTCCACAACAGCAGTATCTCCGTCAATGGTTTCACTCGTGCTGATAAGCCCGCCTTTTTCGGCAGCTCCTCCTTCTGCTTTTTCTCCAAAGGCAGCTATCATCGCCGCTGCTTCCGGGGTCATGTAATTACTATATGCCCTGGTGTCTCCTTTTTCAACAGCTGTCCAGAATTGCCTTACAACACTTTCCGGGCTGTTTCTGCCGCCGCCTCCGCAGCCAATAATTGATAAACCGCCAATTACCATTAAACTGATTAATCCAATTGCAAGTATTTTTTTCATTTTTCTCTCCTTAAGCATTTTATCGATTACTATACCCAAACAGGCACAGATATTATATTATCACAATGAACAGAGGACTGTGTCAATTACCCTCTCCACCTGCTCCATTGTCATTCCCGGCCAGATGGGCAGGGATATTTCATGCAGGAAACTGTTCATGGTTTCGGGAAAATCGTTTGCAGACAGGGAAAAGCGTTTTTTATAATAGGGCATGATATGCAGGGGAATAAAATGCACCGATACGCCGATGCCCTGTTTTTTTAGCCTGCTGATAAACTCGTCACGTGATATTTTTACCTGCTGCGGGTTTAGGCGCAGAGGGTACAGATGACGTGCATCGCCGGGGCCGGTTAACGGCAGGACTAATTGCTGCTTCCCTGCAAAAGCTTTGTCGTAAGCGGCGGCTATTTCTTCACGCATCCGCAGAAGTTCCCATGCACGTGAAAGCTGAACCCGGCCCACAGCGGCAAGCAAATCCGGCAGGTTGTACTTGTAACCTGCCTCAGCAACCTCGTAATACCAGGAAGCTTTTGTATCAGAATAGCGGTTCCAGACTGTGCGGTCAATGCCATGGGATCGCATAATTGAAATCCTTCCGGCAAGTGCCTCGTCACGGCACACCACCATGCCGCCTTCACCGGTTGTGATGGTCTTTGTCGCATAGAATGAGAAAACACCAATGTCACCGATGGTTCCGGCGAATACCCCATTCCCTGTCAATGATGGAAACGCATGTGCCGCATCTTCAATCACTTTCAAACCGTAATGATGGGCAATATCCATGATTGCCGCCATGTCGCAGGGGAGACCGCCGTAATGCACGGGAATAACTGCCTTTGCCTTTCCCGGCGGCAGCCGTTTAATTGCTTGCTCCAGTGCTGCCGGATCCATGTGAAAAGTACCGGGGGATACGTCAACAAAAACCGGATCGGCGCCCAGGTAACATGCAGCTTCCGCTGTAGCAGTGAATGTGTAGGAAGGGACAAGCACCGAATCACCCCGCCTCCGGGCGGCGCGCCCTACCCCGCAGGCTTCCAGTGCCAGGTGCAGGCCGCTGGTAGCAGAATTTACTGCCATGCAGAAGAGTTGAGGGTTGAGAGTTGAGAGTTGAGAATGGGGAGCGAGGGTTGGGTTTTGCAGGAAGTCGGTGAATTCTTTTTCAAAGGCAATGGTTTCTGCGCCAGTAGTCAGCCAGCCGGAGCGCAGAACACGAAGCGCCGCCTCTTCTTCCTCCCTGCCGATAAATGGCCGTGCAAAAGGGATGTCAACAATAGCTTTCACATTTTCCTCAATGCATCACACGGAGGACACAGAGCTAAGAAAGAGAAGACGGAAGTCATGTAACTATTTCCTTTTTTCTCTCCTTCGCGCCTTCGTGCCTTTGTGTGTGATCTTCGCGAATAATATCTACATCCCCCATTGAAGGTATGGCATTTTGTAAAACAGCTCTTAGCAATTCGTTGTTGCGGTACATTTTAGGTTTCTGCGGATCGAAGCGGCAGATTGGTTTAATTGCTGCCATGAGGCGGGTAAGGTTTATGGAACCGGGACGTTTTCTGTCCAGGCGGAGGATTCGGCTGTACTCGGTTTCTTGCGGTTCTTCGTCCTCTGACCAAAGCTCTTCGTCAATACGCTCGCCCGGGCGCGGGCCGGTATACTCGATTTTTATATCGGTTTCAGGTTCAAAACCGTAAAACCGAATCATCTGTTCGGCAAGGTCGCGTATACGAACCGGCTCACCCATATCCAAAAGATAAAGCTTTCCGTTTTCGCCGACACCCCCGGCCTTGAGTACAAGAGAGCAGGCTTCGGGAATGGTCATAAACCAGCGGCGCATTTCGGGATGGGTAACTGTCACCGGGCCGCCCTTTTCGATTTGTTTTTGAAAAAGCGGTACTATAGAGCCTCTTGATCCCAGCACATTGCCAAAACGGACAACCATAAAGTTTGCATTACTTATAGCTGCCGCCGCTTCTATCACCAGTTGTTCGCATATCAGCTTTGAAGCTCCGTAAACAGATACGGGATCTACCGCTTTGTCAGTGGTAATATGAACAAAACGCTTTACACCTTGTTGTATAACAGCGTTTATCAGGTTTTCCGTGCCAAGGACATTATTCTCGATAGCGGCAATGGGATTTTCTTCCATCATGGGAACATGTTTGTAGGCAGCGGTATGAAACACCACGTCGGCACGGAGGTGACCCATAATGTAATCCATGTAATCAGCATCTTTAAGATCACCGATTACCTGAACGAGACTTGCTTTTTCTCCAACGCCTTCTTCCTGTAACAGCCGTAGTTCGCGGTCAATTTGGTAAATGGAATTTTCTCCATGCCCGAAAAGGTACAGGCGCGATGCTCCGGCGGAAAGTAACTGTCGGCAAATTTCGCTGCCGATGGAACCGCCTGCGCCGGTAACCATAACCCGCTTTCCGCGAAGGTAGGCAAGGCTTTGTTTAAGCTGGATTGCAACAGGCGTCCTGCCCAGCAGGTCCTGCGGGTCTATGGAACGGGTTTGAATAAGGTGGGCATCGCCTTCAATTATCTGGGAAATTCCCGGTAATATACTTATTTTTTCAAAACCGGCCCTTTTCAGAATTGAGTACAGTTCTTTCAGATATTCCCGGCTGGCGCTCGGAATGGCAATTATCGCCTCGTCAGCGGGATTCATCCGCAAAAGGCGTGCTACATCACGAATGGGGCCAAGGACGGGGATTCTTTCAATGCTGCGGCCTATTTTATCGGGGTCATCGTCAAGAAATGCGACAACTTCACCAAATATGGCCTTTGTCATGATCTCAATTGCCAGGGATCGCCCTGCGAAACCGGCCCCGATTATGTACAAACGACGGGATTTCTGTGTTTTCATATATTTCCCTCCCCGGATTATCTCAACGAACCCATTACCTCAAAGGCAAGATCAATGGCAAAAGAATCGTCATACAGGTTCAGTTTGACTTTTGCCCTCTTCTTTCTTTTATCGACTTTAATTATCCTTCCCTCAAGCCCCATAAGAGGACCTTCTATAACAACAATACGTGAATCTTCATTAAAAAATACCCTTGAAACACCTGCTACAAGCCCAGTTTTTTTTATAAAGTGAAGCACAAGTTCAAGGTCTTTGCCCGAAAGCGGGGTTATATCCTGGTTTGATGTAAGGAAACGGTAAAAACCGTCTGTGCGCCTGAACGTCCGTTGGTGAACATGGATTTCTTCTGATTCTGATTCAATAAAAATATAGCCCGGAAATATAGCCGCTGTTGACTGATGTACCGAACCTTTTCGCCGTATGTCAACACGCCGCCGGGGAAAATACAGGGAAAGCCGGATTTCCGGATGCAGAGCTGTGAACCGCCGGATAAATTTTTCTTCTCCGCCGGTTTTTACCTGTATGGTGTAATAATGCATTCATATCAGATTAATCCATAATTAATCAATGGTAAACTGCCGATAATGGAAAAGGAGGTTTATATGCTGAAAAAAACAGTGATTCAAATATTCCTGCTATGTGTTGTTTTTATAATTCCTCTTAACGCAGCTTCCATATCTATTCTGGTTATTGAAGCCGGGCTCTCAAGTTCAAGTCCTGCCAGCAGTAAATCCGCCATGTGGGAAAACGGTCTTATGGATGTTTTTTTTGAGTCGGGACATATAGTTACCAACGCCTCCATTTCCCGGCTTCCGGATATACCGGATGAAGAAGAAATTCCATATTTGACGGAAAGAGAATTCGATGAAGCAAAAGAAGGTGGGATGAATTTTTTTCTGGTTGCCATAGTATCTCATCCTTCACCGCATAATGTTATTTTGCGCCTGTTCAGCACGGAAACCAGTGAAATGCTGCTTGAGTATTCATACACAGACAGTACACACAGATCAGACAGAGCGGAATATGAAAGCATAAAGGAAAATATCATGTCTTTTGCCGCAGGAATACGGCAGGTTATCCAATGAAAACAATAAAAATAGCCATAATTATTATTGCTTATACATTTTTATCCGCTGCTGTTTTTGCATGGGAAGGCTATGCAGCCGTTGCCCCTTCGGGAGATTTGCCGGAAGACGGTTTAAGCATAGCAACAAATGCTTTTCCGGTTAATACCGTAGTTGATATTACGAACCTTGAGAATTATGTAACACTCAGGGTCATTGTTGTTTCTGATCTTGATTCTCCCGGTCTTTTGGCAACAGTATCCGGCAGTGTTGCGCAGTCCTTAGGCATTCATGAAAATTATCCCGGTAGAATTTTTATCAGAAGAACAACGGATGAGACTGCCTATTCCCTGTTCAGACAGCACGATAACGACCCGTTCCCTGCTTCGCCGGATCCGGTAATAACGGATATAGAATTACCGGAACCATTACCAGCAGTTGTTATCCCGCCGGAAACAGATGATTATGACATTTCAGAACAACCGCCATTTTCTGCATATTCTTTTATACCGGATTCTGATGAATTAGATACAGATATTTTTGACGAAGATGAATTGCCTGTTTTTCCTGCTCCCATTTATATTTCCGCGATCGATGATCTGATATCTATACCTGAAACCGCCTCTGAACCGGATTCATATTTTTTTGATGACGATTCGGAATATGAAGTTGAAACTATTGTGACGGAACCCTCTGTTAGTAGATTATCCATTATAACATCGGAAGAAAGGATCCCCCCAATCCCCGGGCATGTTATCCCGGATGAATATTTTGTACCTCCCGTTCAGCCGGAACATCCGTCTTCTGTTGTTACCGGGAGAAATACCCAGTCAGGTTTTTCTCCGTTCCGGGCTCCGTTAATCACCGAACTTGAACGGAATATGTGGTATGTGCAAATTGGCGCTTATTCAAGACCGGATAATGTTGAGAATGAAATCAACCGGATGGGAATGCATTATCCGATTGTAATTCAAAATATTGGAACGAACACAAATCCCACATACCGCGTTCTTCTTGGTCCGTTAAACCGGGGTGAAAGCGCCGCAATGCTGCAGCGTGTTAAGAGCATTGGGTACTGTGATGCGTTTATTAGGCGGAATTAGTGATATAGTGCATTGGTGACAGTCACCATTTGCAACTAAAACAGCCAGCCTTGATACAACCCTCGACGAAGCGCCTCTATTTATTCCCGTGACAATGTTTGAACTTTCTGCCGCTGCCGCAGGGGCATGGGTCATTGCGGCCGACTTTTGGCTGGCTGCGTACAACGGTTGCGCCTTCGGGCTGGCTTGCAGCCTGCAATGGTGAACCTCCGCCGGAAGAAGTTCCTGCACCTGATGCGTTTCCTGCCGCAGCTGCGCCAAAAGAGGCCATGCTGGAATGGCTTGCCGATTGAACCGTCGCGATTGACCGGTTCATTGGCCTGCGGGATTCGCCGGGCGGTGCAACCTGAATCCGTACAAGGTGCAGACGGGAAGCAATTTCCTGGCGAATGTCGTCAATCATCCGGTCAAATATTTGAAAGCCCTCAACCTTGTATTCGGTAAGGGGGTTTTTTTGGGCATAGTGGCGAAGATAAACTGCTTCACGCAGCGCTTCCATGTTTTCAAGATGATCAAGCCACTTGCGGTCAACGGCATGAAGATAATTATCCCTGATAATGGCATTTAGATAGGCAGTGCCAATGAGAGCTTCCTTGTCGTTAATATCTTTTTCAAGATCGGCTAGTATGCGTTTTTCCAACAGTTCGGTATTTTTTGCTTCGGTGCTGTTGTGGTCAAGCGTTAACTGATACCCGAACTTCTGCCGCATTTCCTCAGATAAATCTTTTATAGCGGCGGCAATGTCATTCCTTTGCGCCCGGTTGAACTCGTCGATTAAGTTTCCTGCCATATCGGCGCTTGCGTCGTTTACCCTTTTTTTCAGGTCTTCGTCAAGCAGAATGGCATCACGCTGTTCGTAAATAAATTTCCGCTGCTGGTTAAGCACATCGTCGTATTCCAAAAGATGCTTGCGAATTTCAAAGTTCCGTTCCTCAACTTTTTTCTGGGCGTTTTCTATGCTTTTACTCAGCCAGGGATGATAAATGGGCTCCCCCTGTTCCATACCGATTCTTGACATAAGATTTTTCATTTTTTCGCCGCCAAAAAGCCGCATAAGATCATCATCCATTGAGATAAAAAATTTACTTTTGCCGGGATCGCCCTGCCTGCCCGAACGGCCTCGAAGCTGGTTGTCTATACGGCGGCTTTCATGGCGTTCTGTTCCGATAACGTACAGGCCGCCGATGTTTTTAACTTCCTCGTAATCTTTTTTCCACTTTTCGTATTCTTCGCGGTAAATCGTGGCGTACTGCTCCGGGCTTGCTCCTGTTCCGGCGCGTCTGCGGGCGCGGTGTTCGGGGTTTCCGCCGAGTTTTATGTCAGTACCGCGTCCGGCCATGTTAGTCGCAATGGTAACAGAGCCTTTTGCACCGGCCTCCGCGATGATAATTGCTTCACGGGCATGGTTTTTTGCGTTCAGCACTTCGTGACGAACGCCTTTGCGGGTAAGCAGCGATGAAATTTTTTCGGATTTTTCGATTGAGACCGTTCCGACAAGCATGGGTTGGCCTTTTTGATACGCATCTGCAATTTCATTGCACAATGCCTGGTATTTATCCGCTTCGTTAAGGTATACCACATCATTTTCGTCAAGACGGGCTACGGGCAGGTTTGTGGGAATAACGGTAACTTCAAGTTTGTAAATTTTGGCAAACTCGGCAGCTTCCGTATCAGCAGTCCCGGTCATGCCGGAAATTTTTGAGTATAACCTGAAATAATTCTGAAAGGTAATGGTTGCCAGCGTGCGGTTGCGCTGGGCAATCCTGATACGTTCTTTTGCTTCGATTGCCTGGTGCAGGCCGTCCGAATAACGCCTGCCGTGCAAGATGCGTCCGGTAAACTCATCAACAATCTGTACCTGGCCGTCCTGCACCACATAATCAACGTCAATATGAAAGAGCTTGTGGGCCTTTAATGCCTGGGTAAAATAATGGATAAATTCAAAGTTTTGTTCATCAACAATGGCGCCCTGAATCAGATTCCGCTTTTGCAGAATTCCCTCAATGGCAGCAAGGCCCTGATTGGAAAAAGAAACACTTTTATTTTTTTCATTGATTTTATAATCTCCGATTATTTCTTCACCCTGGGCTTCATCGGGATAGTCGCCGTTTTCTTTTTTTTGCACTTCTTTCAGGCTGCTTAAAAGTTTGTCAACTTCGGCAAATTTAAATGTATCGTCTTCTGCCGCACCGGAAATGATCAACGGGGTACGTGCCTCGTCAATAAGGATGGAATCAATTTCGTCAACAATACAAAAATGATGTCCCCGCTGCACCCTGCTTTCCATTGTGCGGTGCATGTTGTCGCGGAGATAATCAAACCCGAATTCATTGTTCGTTCCGTACGTAATGTCACAGGCATAATTCTCTTTGCGCCGCTCATTGTCCATGTCTGAAAGGATGGTTCCGACAGTCATTCCCAAATAACGGAAAATCGGGCGCATCCATTCGGCATCACGGCTGGCTAGATAATCATTTACCGTGACAATGTGTATACCGTTGCCCGGTATGGCATTGAGGTATGCGGCAGCAACAGACATCAGGGTCTTGCCCTCGCCGGTTTTCATTTCAACGATTTTACCTTGATGCAGGACAATGGAACCGAGTACCTGTACATCGTAGGGCCGTTCACCGAGTTTCCGCCGTGCCGCTTCACGCGCCAGGGCAAACGCTTCCGGCAGCAATTTATCGAGGCTTTCGCCGTTGTGATATCGCTCGCGGAGTTTTTCAGTCTGCCGGGGGTACTCTTCATCCGGAAGCCCGGCTGCCCAGACCTCTTTTTCATTTACCGAGTGCAATATGGGCAGTAACGCCTTTAGATCCCGTTCATGCTGAGAGCCAAACAGGACCTTAATAAATTTATCTAATATCATGCATACATGGTAGCGAAAATTGGAGAAAAAAGTAAGAGGCAGGAGGTAAAATGCAGGAAGAGTGAGCCCAATTACTCTCTTAGATGATTCTCAAGAGCTTCGATCACCTTATAATAGGCAGGTTTAGCATTCCAGTCAGAGTCAAACAGGAGGGGCAGCCCCCTGGATCGCCAGCTTTGGCTGTCTCTAACTCCCCACCACGATACACGTTCGATGATATCGGAATTTTCCAGGTACAACGCCATGTATTCACCGTACAGTCTGGCCTGGTTCATAATTCCGTCATTTGTCACGGTTGAGCTGCCTTGCTGGTTAGCGCCTTCGCCGCCGGCTGAACGGAAATCGTTCCATCCCTGACCAAGTAAGTCCAGTTCAGTAACGGATAATGTTACTCCCGGCAATTCCCTGAATATATTAATGGAATTTCGTATTCTGTCTGCCGAAATGCCGGTGTTGTGATGTTCCTGCATCCCAATACCTTCTATCAATGAGCGGGCGCCAAAGTTACTGTGTTCTGCATTGCCATGCTCTAAACGGTACCGCTCATTTACATCGCGTATCATGTTGCGTATCAAGACGGCCTTGTCTGCAGCATCAGTATTGTAATCGTTATAATAAAGTCTGGCGTTGGGATCTGCAAGACGTGCGGCAAGGAATCCCTCATACACAAAATCTGCCCCGATTGCCACAAACCAGGGATTTGGTCCTTGAGAGTCGCCAATACCACGCATAGCGGTTTTCCAGTCCATTGTTTCTGTAACGCTATCCGGGAAAATTTCATTCAACACATCCCATGTATGAATTCTCCCCGCATAACGCGATACTACTGCATTGACAAATTCTCTCATAATAATGAGAGCTTCATCCTTTGACATGACATTTGCAATATTCCATGAGTAGTTACCGGCTGTACCTCTTCTGCCGCCGATTTCATGCTGCCATGCAGGAATCTGACTGTGCCAAAGGAGCGTGTGGCCTATAATGTTGAAGCCGGAATTTTCAGCTGCATTGACAAAACGGTCTGCATTTGTCCATGTCCAGGTAATTTCGCCGGTAGCGGCATTCCTGCCATTGGTAATATATGACGGTTTCATGTGGTTTTCTGCGGTGAGTGTGTTATAGTGGCGAATCAGCCTTGTATTACCGATTATTACCGATTCTCCGTTTCCGGTAATTTCACTGTCAGGTCCTGCGGGAACGGCGCCGGCGATATTGCCTGTTAAAAAAAAGTCCGCAAACCGGTCTTTGAGCGGAGGCAATGTATCCATGCTTGTTAATGCCGCTGTAGTGGCGGTTACTTCGATTGAATCCTCAAATTTTCCGTCCGCAGTTCTGACAATAATTATCGCTGTACCGGTTGCCGCTCCTTCTCTGAATTCGGAGTTACCACCGGAGGAGAAATTGATTGCTTTTACGACTCCATCCTGTGATATGTTTATCAGATCAGGGTTGCTTGTTTCCCAGATAAGGTTAACATTGTTTGCTTTGACGGGTGCAGGAATAATATTAAGTTTTTCTACGGCACCTATGGTCAGGGTTAAAGTATTTTTTTCCAAAGCCAGTCCCTCTGCATAATTTACAATATCTTGAATTTTTTTTTCATTTGTATTTGACGCACAGGATGAAAAAAATAAACCGGAAAAAAACATGGATATTACCAAAAACAGCGAATTCATGATACGCATACCAAACCTCCCTAATTTTTCCGCAGCAGCTCCATTGGTTTGAGTTTTCCGGCGCGGCGGGCGGGAATCCATGAAGCAATAACAGAACAGAGAACGGTGAAACAGCCGATGAGGAAAACGGCAAACCAGTCAATGATTATTGGGATTGTCTGGAGGTAAAAACCGGGATCAAGTATCGTTACCTCGCCGCCTCCGCCAAGGCCGGAGAAAAAACTCAAGCCTTTTTCCAGTGAGCGGATAATAGTGTTAATGTTACTGCCCAGCAAAAGGCCTATGGCAAGGCCGATAACAGCGCCGCATAACCCGGTGAGAAAACTTCCCCACAGAAAAATTCCGGATATGCCCTTTACGCCCGCTCCGGTTACTTTCAATATGGCAATGTCCCGCTGTCGTTCGAGAGCCAGCATCGACGTGGCGGATGATACATTTACTGCGGCAACAATGACGATTAACGCCATGATAAAAAGCAGCATCTGCCGGGTAGATTCATACGAGCTGTACTGGGAACGCATCAGGTCTTTCCATGTATATACGCCAACCCCGGCATCAAACATTGAAAAGAGCGACCATGACATAGCATCCGCATTTTTATAGGGATCGTTAATTTTAACAATAACGCTTGACGTTGACAGTTCCGGCGCAAGAATACGCTGCCCTATATCGTGAGTGATGATACACCACAGGGCATCAAGTTCATGGTAACCCGATGATACAATGCCTGTAACAACAAAGGGAGTAATACGGGGTATATTGCTGCCGTCCGCCGTTACGCGAATTGTCATTAATCGAACCGTATCTCCCAGCCCGGCGCCGATGGAATCTGCAAGGTTTTTGCCGATCATCATATCCCTGTCGGTTTCAAGAAAGGCAGTTCCTTCCAGAATTTCCAGATACTCAAGACTGCCCGGATCTTCCCAAAATGAAGGATCCATGGCGCGGACACTTGCACCGGTTCTTCCGTTTCTGCCAACAAGCACTCCCATACCGCGGCGCTCCGGCCATGCGCCCCTGACATCATCTGTTTCCCGTATCCGTTCGTGAATGTCATCCGGCAATTCTGAACTGACATGATAGAACACTTGCAAATGTCCGGTTCCCATTTCAATGTAACGGTCGATAATGCCCCGTATCATGCCATCAGCGACAATAAGAGTAACAATGATGGGGACCAGGCTGACCGCGATACCGGCGGCGGCGCCTCTGAGGTATCGTCCGCCTTCACGCGCCCGTCCCAAAAGATAGCGGATGGCTATAAAAAAACAGGTACGGATATTCATGCGTTTTCACCCGATGCGGTAAGTAAACCGTTTTCCAGGGTATACCGGGCTGAAGCTCTAGAAGCGAGCTTTTCGTCATGGGTTACCACCAGCAGGGTTTTTCCCCATTTTTCCGCACTGGCATAAAGCAGTTCGGCTACCATGGCGCTGTTATCAGGATCAAGGTTTCCTGTCGGTTCATCGGCAAGGATCAAACCGGGATCGTTCATTATTGAGCGGGCAACCGCAACCCGCTGGCGCTCACCGCCGGAAAGCTGGGAAGGGAAATGCCCGGCACGGTCGGAAAGGTTCACATCGGCAAGCAGCTCATGTGCCCGTTCAAAAGCCGATTTTTTTTTCATTCCGGCGATATAGGCAGGAAGCATTACATTTTCCAGAGCGGTAAAATCCTTAAGCAAATAATGAAACTGAAAAATAAAACCGACTTTCCTGCTGCGGAATACCGCAAGGTTTCTCTCGTGCATGGCGGTAATTTCATCGGTTCCGACAAATACTGTCCCGCCGTCACAGCGATCAAGTCCTCCGATAATATTGAGCATGGTGCTTTTTCCGCTGCCGCTTTGGCCGTTAATCGCCGCCGAAAGGCCGGTGGGGATACTAAAATTAACCCCCCGCAGAATATGCAGAGTCTCGTCACCGGATATATAATTTTTTAATAAATTATTTACATGAACCATGACATTTTCATTTACATTGTTTTTATGCGTCATACCTTAAAACCTCCGCAGGCTGTATTCCGGAAACTTTGCGTGATGCAAACCATGCCGCCAGAAGAGCCGAAAAGAATCCAAACATAAAAATAAGCAGTACCTCGCCGGAAATAATCCGCGACGGTATTTCTTTAAGATAAAAAACCGCCGGAGAAAAAATGGCAAAATCTCCGACATCTCCTGCCCGGAAAAGGCCAGCAACAACATTTACAGCAGGAATAAAAAAATTAACAACCGCTTCAATTGCGGTAAAAAAAACTGATATGTTTGATGCGGTAACCAGTCCTAAAATCAGCCCCGCCGCAGCGCCGGTAAAACCAAGGATTGCCCCGTCACAGACAAAAATCAGCCGTACCGCTTTCTGCCCGCCGCCAATTGCCCGTAAAAGCCCTATCTCTTCCCGGTGTTCCAGCACAGAACGCCGCTGTGTCTGATAGATGTTCATGCCGACAACAATAAATATCAGCCCTACCAAAATAAACATAAAGAGTTTTTCGGTACGAAGGGCGCCGAAAAAAGACCGGTTATAATCGCGCCAGCTGGAGTATACCGCCTCATGAAACCCTTCCCTGTCTTCAAGAGATTTACGGGCAAGATCCAGCATGGGGCGGTCATGGAAACGATTATTAAGTTTTATCCCCATAACCGGCCCGGTTTCCGAAAAAGCAGCAACATCATCAATTCCAATAATTACCCAGCTTGTGTCGTATTCATAAAATCCGGTTCTAAATATGCCGGTTACCGTGAAAACCTGCGAACCGGGGGTATCTTCTGAATCATCCTCACTTTCAAGAGCGGAAAAAATGGCAGGGATGGAAAACAGGGTTACTTCATCGCCGGTCCTCACGCCAAGCCAGCGTGCCAATTCCGCGCCTAAAAGTGCGTCTTGCCGGAAATTAAGATCAAAAAAGCCGTCTTCAAAGTCAAGAAGCTGCGCCATTGCAGCGTCAAGTTCGGGGGTATTGTGCGGAAGCCCCCTGACCAATACCCCCTGCTGCCCTGAACGCCTGCCTCTTGCCAGTCCCTGGAATTCGTTAAACGGTACAGCCGATTCTATTCCCTGAACGGTTAAAAGGGCAGATCGCGCTTCTTCCATTTTTTCTGCGGGCAGAGATCCGATACGTATATGAAATGAAGAAATTTCCAGGATACTTTCGATAAACCCCATCTGGAATCCGTTCATTACGGCTATTATAACAATTAACGCAAATACTCCTGTCGCAATTCCCAAAATGGACAGAACAGCGGTATGGGATTTTTTTTGTTTGCGGAATATATACCGTGTGGCAATAAACCATATCCATTTTAAATTCATCAGTGCCGTACCATTTCTTCGCTGATTTTTATACCGTCTTCCCATGTTGCCCTTAAAATAACATTTCCGTTCATAAATAATTCTTCAACCTCCCTGTTTCCGTCAGTGCGGATTATCCGTTCAATTTCTCCGTTGTTAATATCACGCTGCACTATCCGGTCACCATCACTATCATACTCATATTCAGTTATTTTTTCATCATCCCCTTCAACCCTGTGGATGGCGGTAATCCTGTCGTCTGACCATACATTGGTAATAACCCAAATAACTTCTCCGTCATCGTCAAACATGGTCTGCACAAGGACTCTGCCTCTTGCATCGGTTTCGTACACTATCCGGTAACCTTCCAAAACGGAATGCCCGCCGAAAAAATCCGACATGACAGGAGTATTATCGATCAGGAACTGTGCAGTAACGGCTGTATCAAGCACACGGTACGGAAAAGAATGGCGGATCGGATCAATGGATGCAGTTCCGTGAAATATCCGTTCCACATTACGCAGCGCATAAGAACGGTTATACCGGAAAATATCGGTGTGTATTCTTTCAAAAAACGCATTTGCATATTCATTGTATTTTATGCTTGTTTCAGCCCTGATAAGGATATTTTCATTATAAAAATAGTGTGTCTGCATTTCATCTCCGTCATCAAGAAATAAATATTCGGTAATAAGGTGCGTCTCCTCGTTGAATATCTCAATAAAACCTACCGGGATGGGACCTGTTCTTGGTGCAGCGGCAGGCCTTCGGGCGGGCGTTTGTTCAATTTCCTCCGGTAATTCGTCATTTTCTTCAGATGATCCGTTGTTCTCTGCCGGTTCATCTTCATTTTCAACTGATTGTTCTTCAATACCATTAATTACTTCGTCATGTACAGGTTCTGTAATTGGTACTTCCTCTGCTCTTTCCTCCAATTCTTCTTCAGGTTCCTCCTCCGATTCTTCTTCCGGTTCTTCCTCAGGTTCCTCCGCAGGATCTTTGTACCTGATAACAGCATTGAGTCTGGTAAGACCGCTTTCATCCAGGAACCGCCACTGCCTGCGTATCTCTTCCCTGTCTTTAAATAACACTCGAATTTCAATTAAAAAATCACTGTTATAATACGGCCGTAATAACGGTTCAAGTCCGCCGGGAATCATGTAATCGATTACGAGAGCGTGGGTATTCCTGAGGGCCATAAAGCGTGAAGGAACTTCTTCCAGCTCCATACCGCCGGCATTTGATCGGAACCAGCGGGGGACGGAATCCAGCACCCATGAGGGAATATCCTGCAGCATCCAATCAGGCATGAGTTCACCTTCATCCTCATCATCAAAATGCCGGTAATACGGATAGAAATATTCATCATCAAAATCATCAAAGAATTCCGGAAAATATTCACCGTAAACGAATTCCCGTTGATCCGGCATAATTGTATTATCCGGCGGGTTAATTGCAAGAATATCAGTAAACACTAGAATCGATAAAATTATTAACAAGAGAATGTGTACCTGAAACTTCCGAAAAAAGTCTGTAATTTTAGGCAATACCCGCAAATTCCCTCGCAAAAACGCCGGGGTCAAAGCCCCTTATATCACCGTATTTTTCACCTGTACAAAGATACGCCACAGGCAGGCGTAATTCACCGGCAAGAGAAAAAACTACTCCGCCTTTGGCCGTAGAATCGTATTTCGTAAGAATTGCCGCATTTGGAGATACCGCATCACAAAATATTTCTGCCTGAGCCAGGGCGTTTCTGCCGGTTGTTGAATCGAGAACAAGATATTTAATATACCTGGCTTCTTTTGCTTTTGATTCAACAACCCTGTCTATTTTCCGCAGCTCTTCCACGAGAGCTGTTTTTGTATGCATTCTTCCCGCAGTATCGGCAATTACCACCCCGGCGGAACTTGCTGCTTCAATCGCGTCATACACCACGGCGGCGGGATCTCCGCCATGCTGATGGGCAACAACCCGTAGATCGAGTCTTTGCCCATGTATCCTGAGCTGATCTATCGCCGCTGCCCTGAATGTGTCCGCCGCCGCAAGAATTGGTTTTACCGAATCTTTATACAATGCGGCAATTTTAGCTGCGGTAGTTGTTTTTCCAACGCCGTTAACCCCCAGCATGAGGATAACTGTCTGGCATCCTGCCGGCGGCAATGGTTCTGCCTTTACGCCATGAAGCATTTCTTCAAGCAGTTTTGCAAGTTTTTCCCTTGCCAAATCCGCCAATGCAATTTTTTCTATCCTGCATCTCTCCCGTAAAAGTTCTGCGGCGGCGAATGCTTCCTTTGCTCCAATGTCTCCCTCAACAAGCAGATCGGCAAGTTCATCAAAAAATTCATCGGAAAGTACGGTAGATCCGGAAAAAAAAGATTTTATCCTTTCTGCAAATTTCATTGATTTGCCCTTTCCTGCCTGACTATGGGTGTGGATCCTTCCGTCGCAGTACGCAGATAACGGGGCATCTGGAAAGCAAAATAATTTACCAAAGCTGCTCCCGTTAAGCCTAAAGCACCCAATCTTATGTAATTGAGGGTTTCGGCCTGTGCCCAAAATTCCTCACTGGTACTTTGCGCAAGTACAGCGGTATGACCGGTAAATATCCCGTTCGTAATCCATGCCGTAAGACCGGCAATCCAGACACCGCCCCATGCCCAATAAGACCGCCTTCTTGCCCGGTTTACCCTCTGCACTCCCTGCGGTGGAGGAGTCCTTAGATTAAGCGATAAATTAAATCCACTTTCCAAATAATCGGGTGCGGCAATGACTGCTTTTGCCTCATCACCGTCCCAGGTTTCAGCAACAAAATAAGCAAGATCATTTATGGGGACCCGCAGGTTAAGCGGAGCCTGCCCTATGTACATAGCTCCATGGTATATATTAACGGTATTTTCTGACGGTACATCGATAAATACATCACTGTATAATAACGGTCCGAGAGCTATGGTTATTTCAGTTAACACATCGGGAAGAAGTTCCGTCTCAACGATCATGGGGCTGTAACCTTCCGCAGCTACAGCTACGGTAATATCCCCCGGCGGACGTTCTCTTATCTCAACCGTTCCCCTTCCGGCCAAATTGCGGTTTATCAGTATTTGGGATTCTTCGGGTTCGACTTGTATCGCAACGGCTGCGGGTTTATTGCCGGAAAGCACCGTAACAAGCTGTGATGCTATTTCATCAATTGCTCCTGCCGAGTCATCCAGTGAAAAAATAATGTAGTCTTCGTGAACAAAAGAATTCGTATGCAATGTATACAATCGAATCCTTAAATAATACCGTCCGTGAAATTCCCGAATTTCGCCGGTAAGAAATCCATCGGCATTCTGATTTCTGGCAAAACGATACTCTGTTCCCGGCGGCGGCGGATCGGGAAATATACCGTTAATATTCGATTGAGTTAGTTCAAACGAAGGTTCACCGTGTATAAGCGGCGCTTTAGATTCAATTTCCTCCAAATTCTCGTAAAGATTCGCTATTGTAGTATCAAGCGTTTTTAACCTTGTCTGGTAATTTCTTTCCGATAAACCTTCAAACAGCAGGTTGGAGCGTTCGTTTTGCCTTTGGGATATTTGCAGAGCGATTGTCCTTATTGATTGCTGCCATGCGTAACTTTCATAATATGCGTATTCATGAGAAATACGAAAACGGTAACTTATGTCATCAAGCCTGTTAACCAAATCCCTGGTAAATACATTTCCGGTTATACGCTGTAAAGGCGGAAGATGGGAATAATCAAATGCGGTAATGCAGAGAACCCATTTGTCGTTTAAGATTAATTCTTCTTCTTCTTCCTTGCTTCCCGAAGCAAAAAGAAACTGAGAATAATGAAATAGAAAAATGATAAATATAGTTAAAATTATTTTTATTTTTTTCATGGGAATTTACCTTCGTCTTTATCCGGCAGCGCGGGCCTCCTGTGTATTTTGAGACCATGAATACCGCAGGAATTCTCCGATAAACAGATCGATATCCCCGTCCATTACAGCCTGAATATTGCCGGCTTCGGTTTTCGTGCGGTAATCCTTAACCATGGTATACGGCTGAAAAACATACGATCGGATCTGGCTGCCCCAGGCAATGTCTTTTTTTTCCTGATGAAACCGTTCGTTTTCTTTTTCTTTTTCCAGCCGGTAGTGTTCATACAGACGCGCTTTGAGCATGCTCATTGCAACGGCGCGGTTTTTAATCTGACTGCGTTCGTTCTGGCAGGCAACTACAATGCCTGTTGGCAGATGGGTAAACCTCACGGCGCTGTCTGTCTTGTTGACATGCTGCCCGCCCGCGCCGCCGGAACGGTACGTATCCACCCGCAGGTCTTCCGGCCGTATTTCAACATCAATCGAATCGTCAATAATCGGGAACAGGTACACAGAAGCAAACGAAGTATGTCTGCGGGCATTCGAATCAAAAGGAGAAATACGCACGAGCCGGTGAACGCCGGTCTCGCCTTTAAGATAACCGAAAGCAAAAGCTCCTTCTATTTTGCATGTTGCGGATTTTATGCCCCCTTCGGCTTCCAGCCGGTCAAGTTCTTCGATCGCAAAACCCTTGCGTTCCGCCCAGCGCAGGTACATCCGGTAGAGCATCTGCGTCCAGTCGCATGCTTCGGTTCCTCCGGCGCCCGAATGTACGGTGAGGAAACAGCCGTTTTTATCCATTTCGCCGCTCATCATTTCAAAAAGGTTTTGTCTGTCGTAGCGGGCAAGAAGGTTTTTAAGGCCGTCTTCGATCCCTGAGCTTTCGCTTTCGTCTCCCGCTTCTGTTGCAAGCTCATGCAGGGCTTCCAGGTCGTCAATTTCAGCGCACAAGTCCTTCCATGGCTCGTAGCGGCTTTTAAGCCCTTTCAGCTCAGACATGGTTTTCTCAGCCGCCGCCGAATCGTTCCAGAATCCTGTTTCTGCTGTTTTTGCCTCCAGTTCGGCTATCCACTGCCCAAAAGAGTCAAAGCCGCCTCCATGTTTCGTGGATTTTTGATTTAAGTTCCCTGATGGGAGCGTTTAATTCCATAAGCAGCATGGCAAAACTCCTCTATATGCTGATAATAACAGAAAAAGCGGGTGGTGGCAAGTATATCAGTCATGTTTTGTACTCTGTCATAAATACCGTATTTATTGTGATTTTTTCCGGTTTTTATTGCCTTGTCAACATAAAATTCACTATACATATATATTCTCCGAATTCTATATTGCTATTCATGAAAAAATGTCTTAATTTTTAATTATAAGATAAAAAACAGGAGAAAAAAATGAAAAAAAACTTATTAATTTTTATGGTAATCCTGGCGCCTGGAGTTTTAACTATATGCTGCCGGTCAACGGAAGTCTGGGAATATATAGACATACACAATTCACAAAACAGCGTCAGTTGGGGAGGTATTTATTCCGGTATTATCCCTGCAGCAAGCGGTCCCGGAATTTATGTTCAAATCAACCTGTATTACAATGAAACATTCAGGCTGCAGTATCACTATATTGATGAAGAAATTGGCAGTAACACAAGCAGGGAAGGCTCATTTAGTTGGGACGAAACAGGAAACAGAATAATTCTGGACATTGACAACTATCCCCCGTGGTACCATGTAGGTTCAAATACACTCACCCAACTGGATTTGGACGGGAAACCAATCAGCGGCAGTCTGGCAGACAATTATATTCTGACAAAAACAGTGATTTTTGACTTATAGAATGTCCATCCGGATTATTGGCGAAATGGTTCGGGAACGCAACACCGCTTTACTTTTACCTTCCTTGACTCTCCCCCATTCAATGGTATCAAATGTATTATGGACGGTGAGATTAAAAAGACCATTTTTGTCGTTGATGATACCTCTATGTACCTTGTCATGGCAGAGGCGGTACTGAAAAAGCAATATAATGTAATTCCCCTGTCTTCTGCGGCGGAAATGTTTGCTGCTTTACTCAAGTCCATGCCGGATCTGATTTTACTTGATATTGAAATGCCGGAAATGAACGGATTTGAAACATTAAAGCGGCTGAAAGCCAGTGAATCGTATGCGGAAATTCCGGTAATATTTCTGACCGGTTTATCCGATCCCAAAAATGAAGCGCTTGGTATTGAGCTGGGAGCTGTCGATTTTATTACTAAACCGTTTTCCCTGCCGGTACTGCTGAACCGCATTAAAAACCATCTGCATATAGACTCCATCATCCGGGAGCGTACAGAACAGCTCCGTGAACGCAGCGAACAGCTTATGCGGCTGAAAGACAGCATTGTCTATACCCTGGCGGAACTTGTTGAAAACCGTGACACAAACACCGGAGGGCATATTACACGCACAGCCTTATACATGAAATTAATCATTAAGGCCATGCTGGAACGCGGGGTATACTTTGAAGAAATAAATAACTGGGATATAGATTCAATAGTTTCCTCGGCTCTTATGCATGATGTGGGAAAAATAGTAATCTCTGATATTATTTTAAATAAACCCGAATCGCTTACACAGGATGAATTGCAGAAAATGCAAACTCACGCCATGGTTGGTCAACAGGTTATTGATCGAATAGCCGAACTGACAGGCGAAACAGAATTTCTGCATAACGCGAAATTATTCGCCGGATACCATCACGAGCATTGGGACGGTACCGGTTATCCGTATGGACTGAAGGGGACGGATATTCCGCTTCAGGGACGTATCATGGCGATTGCCGATGTATATGATGCGCTTACTTCGCAGAGGTCATACAAAGCAGCATTTTCAAACGAAGATGCGGTTACCGCTATCATGGACAAAGCAGGAAAAAGTTTTGACCCCAAGATAACGGAAGTTTTTTATGCCATAAAAGATCAGTTTGAAGCGGTGAGGGACTGATGATCCCTAATCCCCCGCCAAAACTTTCGGTATCGGAACTTACCGAACTCATTCGATGCCGCCTTGAAGAACATTTTTCAACCGTAACAGTAGAGGGCGAGTTGTCAAATTGCCGTCCGGCATCATCGGGGCATTTGTACTTTTCGCTGAAAGATGCCGGGGCAAAAATAGACGCGGTCATGTTCAAAAACCGCTTACGCTCACTGAATTTTGAACCAAAAGACGGTATGCTGCTGCGGGTACGGGGCAGCCTTTCGGTGTATGCTCCGCGGGGCAGTTATTCAATCGTCTGTGAAGAGATGGAGCTTGCCGGCAGCGGGGACATACTTGCCATGCTCGAAGAGCGCAAGCGCAGACTCGCCGCTGAAGGCTTGTTCGATGAAAGCCTGAAAAAACCCCTGCCCCGTTTTCCCGGCACAGTCGGCGTAGTTAGCTCGCCGACAGGGGCTGCTGTACAGGACATTCTCAACATACTGGGCAGGCGCGCAGCAGGCGTGAATGTGATTATTCTGCCCGCTCCGGTACAAGGATCAACCGCCGCCGGAATTATCGCCCGCCGTATCGAACAGGCAAATCGATGGCAGCTTGCCGATGTGATCATCGTCGGCAGGGGCGGCGGATCACTGGAAGACCTCCTGCCTTTCTCCGAAGAAATTGTCGTTCGTGCAGTCGCCAATTCAGAAATACCGGTGGTCAGCGCAGTGGGCCATGAAATTGACTGGGCATTGTGCGACTTTGCCGCCGATCTCAGAGCACCTACCCCGTCTGCGGCGGCGGAACTGGTCAGCGAAGAACGGGCAGCAACACTGGATATTATTCATCACCTGATTGAAAGTTCTGTCACAGTCATGCACAGTAGAATCGAACGGGCACGGTTCCTGTTACGCCCGTTCAGTATGCAGGACCTTGAGTACCGTTTCCGGGCAATCCTCCAGCCGCGCCTTATCCGGTTTGATGATGCCAAGGAAGCGTTAACCACCAATCTTTCGGCGTTAACAGCAAATTTACGCAAACGGCTGGAACTGGCGAACGCGATTATCGGAGCAAGCAGCCCGTATGCAGTGATGGAACGGGGGTTCTCAATGGTGATGAATAAAAACACCGGAAAGATTATTCATAGCTCCGATGATGCCGCACCGGGAGACCGGCTTGAGATACGCCCGCTCAGAGGCGTGATTACGGCAATAACAGAGTGAGGGGTAAAAATGGCAAAAACAGGCAGTAAAGCAACAACGAAAACAAGCGGCGCTGATGCCGTGAAAAATTTTGAACAACGGCTGGAGCGGCTGGAATTCCTCGGCGAGCAGATTCGCAAAACCGATATCCCCTTGGACGAAGCGCTCCGTGCTTTCGAGGAAGGCATCAAGCTGGCAAAAACGCTTGAAACGGACCTTGATAAAATTGACTCCCGCATTGAATTATTGATGAACAATGCAGATGCTCCGCCGGACGAGGCTCCCGAATTGGAATTATTTCAGGAAGAGTAACGGGTGAACATTCAAATTTTACCGCCGGAAGAAGCCCGCCGCATAGCTGCCGGAGAGGTAATTGACCGTCCTGCCGCGCTGATCCGGGAATTCCTTGACAATGCCATTGACGCGGGTGCTTCTGTTATTGAAGTTTCCATCGAGAACGGCGGCGTCAAAAAAGCCGAAGTCAGCGATGACGGCAGCGGTATGGCATATAACGATCTGGAAAAATGCTGGCTAACCCATGCGACCAGCAAAATCCGTTCTCTGGATGACCTTGCCAACGCTGAAACACTGGGCTTCCGGGGAGAAGCGCTGGCCGCTGCCGCCGCTGTTGCCCGGCTTGAAATAATCAGCAGTACCGGAACCGGTGAAGCATGGCGGCTTGAGGTAGGCCCCGGCGATGCGAACCCCCCGCAGTTAACCGCATGCAGCAGGACAAAGGGCAGCACCGTCCGCGCCTGCAACCTGTACGAGACCATTCCTGCCCGCAAACGTTTTCTCAAGCGTGAAGGAAGTGAAGCGGTGCAATGCCGCCAGATGTTTATCGAAAAAGCCCTTGCCTTCCCGTGGATCACTTTCCGCTTTACCAGTGATGGCCGCCCAAAGGATGTTCTCACCACCGCCGCTTCAAAAAAGGAACGTTTTGCCGCCGCTTTGCTTGATGCGGGAGAAGGGAATTTCCTCCACGAGATTCACATTTCCGGCAGCGGCTTTTCGGCGGACGTTGTTTTCGGCGGGCCGGAGCTTTTCCACAACGACAGGCGGATGTTGTTTGTGTTTGCCAATGGCAGGCGGATTCAGGACTATTCGCTCATGCATGCCCTGGAACACGGCACGCAAGGATGGTTTCCCAATAGTACACACCCCATCGGAGCTGTCTATCTGGACATAGACCCTGCGCTTGCCGATTTTAACATTCACCCCGCCAAACGGGAAGCCCGTTTCAGAGATTCAGGCGCCATCCATCACGCAATCACCGATGGCCTGCGTAGTTTCTGCCGCCAACACAGTCTGCAAGCTGTGCAGCTGCCAATACACTTACTTAAAGACCGGGGAATGGAGGATATTGCGGAGTTGTCCCCTACTCCCTGCTCCCTGTTCCCCGATCCCTCACCCATTGCAGCAGAAGCGGCATTACACTTTGCTGCCGATGCTCCGCCGCCGTATGATGAAATACGGTACGCAGGCAGGGCGTTTGGTTTATTCATCCTCGCCGAACGGGACAATGTTCTTTATCTCATCGATCAGCACGCTGCCCATGAACGAATCCTCTATAACCGCTTCCTTAATGAACCAATCCCCAAACAGGAACTTATCATTCCCATTGTGTTTACAACCGGCAGCCCCGAAGATGACAGCTTCCTTGAAAGGAAACGTGAAGAGCTGGCATCTCTTGCAATAGTCATTGCACGGGATGGAAACAGCTGGCGCATTGATGCCCTGCCCGCAGGCTGGCGGCTTGGCGACACAGAGACAGTGAAGGAAATCCTTGATTTACGTAACGCAGGCGAGAACATCGGTGAACGGTGGGCTGCAACCCTTTGCTGCCATCAGGCAGTACGTGACGGCGATTATCTTGACGACAAGGCCGCACTCAACCTTGCAAAAGAAGCCCTTGCCCTGCCAAACCCGCGCTGTCCTCATGGCCGCCCGATATGGACCGAAATCACCCGAGAAGCCCTGTACAGGGCGGTAAGACGGAACTGACGCTGCTTGACACATTCGACTGATTTTTGTAAGATTTAATTTCAGTAAAAGAAACGCTATCCCCGGTTGTGTAATGGTAGCACAGCTGACTCTGGATCAGCTTGTGGGGGTTCAAATCCTCCCTGGGGAAAAAACAAAGCAAAGAGGATTTGAACCCGTAGTGCCGTCCCCCGAGAAGGAATCGCCTTTGATGGGGTGAGGCGCATGGATGCGCCGAAAGGCACAGAGGTGGCCTGGAAGCCCGAAGCAGGACGCTGAGGGCTGGAAGGTCAATCCTCCACTGCCGCCTTTTCATCTTGCAATAATGCAATGAATTTTGCTTGGTAAACATAAGAATTTCCTAAAATTGAGAAAATTCGTCAAATATGGTTGTCAAATAAATCAATATGTGATATATTTACCATATTATAATAAATTTAGGAGATAGTTATGAAAAACACATTTGTTTTAGGATTATCAATTCTGCTTTTGACGGGATTATTTATTATGTCTTGCCAAAATGATATTGAGACAACCGAAGGAAATTTTGCTAGATCAGCTACCAGTGAAATTTGCACAATGGATAAAATTACTGGCTTGTATGATGATAATTTTTTTAAAAGTTGGGCCGATTGGGAGGAAGCAAGAGAATATTTTTTCATTGAATTTTATGAATTTACAAATTCTTCTGGAGTTTCCTATACGAGACAAAAATGGACTGATGATTTCGGAGGCGTCTTTATTGATAGTAGCGGAATTGTCAATATACTCGTAGCTGGAAACAATATGCCAGTAAAATCAGACAATTTAATATACAAGCAAGTTAGCAACTCATACAATTTTTTAGAAATAATTTCTGATAGAATAGTTGAAAAAATGGATGAGCATACTATTTGGCAAGTAAGTATTGATGAGATTTGCAATAAAGTTTTTGTTTGCTTAGAAAACGAAAAAGAGATAAATTCGCTTATTATATATTTAAAGGCAAACAATTTATTCAAAACAAACACCTTAAAAATATTTGTGGGTAAGAATGATATTGTTCCACAAGGGTAATAGTTTGAATTCCCAACTTTAAAATTAAATCGTTAATCAATACGGCACATAACAAACGATTGTGGATTTGCCTGAAGCAACCGTAATTAACATGAATGCATTCAGCAATTGTATAAACTTAAGCAGTGTGAATTTACCAAAAATATTAGACATTGGGTCTGATGCTTTTTCAGGTACAGGTACACAAGCGCTTACCATTACTTTGAATAATTCAGCTCCTTTTGTATTGACAGCAATATTCAGCAATATACATTCCCCAAAAAATGTCACCGTCAGGATTCCCACTGGCGCCGCCGGTTACGGTTTAATACCTTTTAATAACATGGACACTGTTACGAACAACTGGGGGAACGCCTTTAGGGGCAGGGGATGGAATGGAAACTACATGTCCGGCACGGTAAACCCCAACATCAACCTTACATTTGTTAATTTTTAGTTTATACTGGATATGTCCGAAAATTAACTTAGAAAGAGGATGATGTTTATGAAAAATGACTCTCACCCGGGTGAATTTATCCGACTTAAGCCGCTCAGGCGATCTTATGCTGCCCTTTGTAACAATTCGGGAATGAACGGCGCTGCTGCGGGACGTGTCCATTGTCATTCCAATGATGCAAAAGATATGTGTACCGGCAAAAAGAAATGCTTTATTTTTGATGCAGGGCGAATAGACCAGTTGGGGCAATTGCATATCTGGAACCATAATTCGGGAGACGGTTCAAACGGCCTGAAAAATATAACCGTTTCTTACTCGGAAAATAACAAAAATTACACAGACTTGGGGGTTTTTACGCTGAAACGGGCGGATGGATCGGCGAAATTACCGGCGACAAATTGTACGGACGGTTCGTTTATCAATTTTAACGGATTAAATGCGCGGTATATTAAAATTACGCCCATTGACAACTACGGCGGAGGGCGTTATGGCTTAAGCGAAATAAAACTGTTCCGTTACCGTCATGCCGTATACAAGGGCGCGTATATCGCAGCTTCGCCGTTGTATAACATCAGAACAACATTACCAAAATCCGCGTATTATAACCTTACAAACGGCGCGGGATTATCGGATCCGGTCAGCCCTGCTGCCGTGCATGATAACAACAGCGCCCATATGTTTTTTGTCAAAGGTAACACCGGCGTGTTTGAAATAGACCTGCATGGAAGGTATCCGGTAGAAAAAATAGTTATTTGGAATTACAACGGCGCAGGTAAAACCAGATACGGCCTTAAAAATATCACCGTACAATCGGCGGATAACAACATCGGTTCCTGGACAACAAGGGTAACATCCGCCGGTATTAATCCGGGGACCGGTCAAAACGGGCTTGAGCCGTCTGCGGTTATCCCGGTAGATTTTACTGCCCGGTTTATCAGAATAAGCGGCCCGTGCATCAGCGGGGCACAATCGGGGTTAAGCGCAATCCGCTGTTATATTGGCAGCGGCATGTTTGCCGATTATCTTCCCGACTTAACAGCGTTATTATTTAACTATACACCGGAACCGGGATGGTCGGGCGCGGACGGTATTTATGCGGTAAACCTTGACGGAAAAGATTACGATTCAAACAGAAAGCCGGAAGATAAAAAAACATTTTTCATATTTTCCGATACTCTTACCCAGCCGGTGAATCCGGTAACCGGGCGAAGGTTTGGCCCCTGGGGGATGCAGAACAATACGTATGCGACCCTGGCCGGCGGTATACCTGCATCCGCCAACATTACTTACGACATTGAAAGAATTAAACCGTTTCCGGAGGTAGAGAAAGAATTTTACTGGATGGCTGACGGTTTTGTTTGGGGCGGCAAAGTGAATATTTTTACAATTTGGGTAAATAATAAAGTCGGGGGGCCGTGGGGTTTTAAGCAGATTGGTGTCGATTTACTAAAATTCACCATAAAAAACGGTGAAGTTGATAAATCATCGGCGGAAATAATTAAAGATACGGACAAAAATCTTGCCGATACCTCAGCCGGTACAAGCGGCGACAGCCCCAGGTGGTATTTGGGCTCTGCGTTATTTGAAAATACCGCAGAAGCCGGTGCACTTAACCCCGACGGCTTTATATATGTGTACGGTTATCATGACGGTACCGGTTGCCGAAGGCTGATTGCCGCACGTGTAAGGCCTGCAGACGCAGAAGACTTTACGAAATACGAGTATTTATGGCATGATAATACATGGAAGAATCAAGCCTGGGGGTCATCTTCTGACAACATGAAGTTTTTATCTCCGCCCGACGAAAACACCTCTACGGAATTCAGCATACAGGAAGTTAGATCGGGAACTGATAAAGGGAAATTCACGATGGTATATTCGAGGAAAACTTTTGAGGATGACTGGATAAGAATTGCGTCCGCCGACGGCCCCGCAGGTAATTTTTCTGACAGCAGGCAGGTTTTCCAGCTTGTTACTCCCTTTAATACGATTCCACTCAAAGACCAAAAAGACACAAATTATATGTATGCATACAACCCAAAAGCACACCCGGCGCTTTCCAGTGAAAGGGAACTGGTTATTTCATATAACGTAAACGGCGGCCAGGGCGGTAAAAATGCGGATATATTCCGGCCCCGTTTTATCCGTTACGCGCAAGTGCCGGATAATCCATGATATTTGTATGAAAATTATATTAACGATAATTACAGGGTTGATTACAATTTTCACCGCATGTACACCGATTCATATCGGCGGTGAAATTGTTCTGGGAGCGGACGGTTCAGGCAGCCGGAAAATCGCCATGTACATCTATGATGATGATGACCAATTTGGCGGCGGTGGGAATGCCTACCATTATTTAAGGGTGCATGGCGATGAACTCAAGACTGCTGTCGAGGATAAACTAAAGACAGCCCTAACCGATACATCCTGGTTAACCGTTACGGTTACCCGCGGATTTGGCGCTATGTGGAACACAGAGATTGTCACGCTGTCTTTTGATTTTTTCAGTTTTGACGATTATGCAAATAAAATGAGGCGCCTTGCAAGCTTTGGCCGCAATTCTTTACCCATTGGATCGGAATTCAGGACTCCAAGTCTGAGAAATGCTCCCAACAATCAATGGCGGTACACAGAACCGGCAAATACCACCTATTGGGCTGTACGGCCTCTTTTCCTGGCGATTATGGATGATCCGGCCATTTTTGACATTACCAGCGGAGGGCGGAACAGGGAAAATGATAAAAATGCATTAATGGGTATGTTAATTATGGAAGCAGTCGAGTTTAAGGCAGTATTGGGTACCAATCCCCCTCTGCTTTTTTTATCCGGAACAGATATAGACGAATTATTTCCAAAAGAAGAGGGGTAATCATGAGAAAACAATATTGGATTGCCGTTACTGTTTTATTTTTCTCATTGATTACCGTCAGTACCTGTGCAACATCAGGCAGGCCGGTTGATCCCGGCGTTTTCCCTCTGTCACCTGTATTTGAAACCGAATTGCTTCCGCGCCAGGTAGGGGAATTCCTGCGTATCCACCCGCTTGAAGAGAAATACACAGGAATCAGTGACGGTTTTGGTATGAGCGGCAGGCATGGCCGTAATCATTGGCATAATAATGACCCAAAAACAATGTATGTGGGTGAAAAACAGGACTTTGTGTTTGATATCAGTTTCCGCATTGAACAACTGGGAGAATTGCACATTTGGAATTACAACGAAGAAGGAAAAACAGAAAACGGCATTAGAAATATAACAATATCATTATCAAATGACAATATTACCTATACCGAAGCCGGTACGTTTGAATTGGCGCAGGCCAGTGGAGCGGAGAAGCTGCTGGCTACCAATTTAACCGGCGGAACCTCCATTGATCTTGCAGGAAAAAGCGCCCGTTACATCAAACTCTCACCGGTAGACAATTATGGGGGGGAAGAATTCGGTTTAAGCGAGATACGGCTGTACCGTTATAAACAGGATGTGTTTAAAGGAGCGTATATATCCGCTTCGCCCCTGGAAAGATATTTAAACGGAAGGTTTATATCTTCTTCAGCCAACTACAATCTGTTCAACGGCGCAGGTTTATCGGATCCGTTCAGCGCGGACGCTGTACACGATAATAATCCGGCTCATATGTTTGCCGACAGAAACCGCAAAATTGCGGGGTTTCCGATAGATCTCAAGGGAAAATATCCCGTTGAAAAAATTGTTATTTGGAATTACAACGGCGCCGGGAACACCGATTGGGGTTTGCGCAAGATAAGAATAAGTTACTCGGAAGACGGAAAAAACTGGATACGGACGCCCGAAGTATACGAACTCCCCCGTGCGGGCGGTGAAAATAATCTTACGCCGTCTCTTGTTATTGAAAAACATTTATATGCCCGGTATCTGCGGGTTGACAATCTTGGCAATCACGGCGGCAGCAGGGCGGGCTTAAGCGCCATTCGCTGTTACATAGGCGAGGGCTGGTTCGCTGACGACCTGCCGGACTGGACTGCTTTGTTTTCAAATTATGTCGGATGGAGCGGATCGGACGGCTTTTTTGCGACAAGCCTTGACGGAAGAATTTATGCGCCGGATCGTGACCCTGCCGATCATTTTATTCACTTTCACTTTGGGGATACAAAAATTTCCGTAGTTAATCCCCGCACCGACTTTAGACGCCACACCTATATGCCCTACAATACAGCGGCAGCATTACATGGACGTTTCCCGGATTCCACAAAAATAACATTTACCTGGCCGGAAAGAAACCAGGCCGGGACAGGGATCATTATGCCTGACCCGCCGGAAAGAGTAACGCTGGCAGGCTCTGACCGCTTAAAATTTTACTGGCTGGGCCCATCATTTGTGATAGGTGAAAAACTCTATGTAACTGCCGCCAAAATTGACTTTATCACCGAAGGTGCCTGGGGCTTTTGGGGAGAAGGGGCTGACCTTGCCAGGTTTGACATAACGGACAACGAAGTGGATTTTTCCTCGCTGGTAATTATCAAAGACACCGCAAACAGGCTTTCCAATGAAAATAATCAGGGTAACTGGATGCTGACTGCCGGTGTATTTGAAAACACCGAACAGGCAGGAGCGCTAAACCCCGACGGATATATCTATATATACGGGTACATGGACAGAAGATTCAACAGATTCCGCAGCCTTATTGCAGCCCGTGTAAAAGCTGATGAAATTGAAAATTTACATTCATGGGAATATTTGCTGGAAAATAATACATGGGGAAGGGAAATGACTAACCCAAAAATTTTATCAAGATTTGGCGCCACGGAGGTAAGTGTAACTGAAATAAAAACCGGTCCGGACAGGGGAAAATTTCTTTTTGTAAGCACGCCCGGCACGATAGGCCAAACCATTCAAATTTCGATTGCTTCATCCTTAACGGAGGAATTTACCAATTCACAGGTAATATACCATACCGATGTTCCCCAGTCATGGCCGTATAACAGAGGCGCTTTTTCTTCCAATGCGAAAGTACATGCTGCAATGTCAAATGACAGGGAATTATATATCGCATACAATGTCAACGGAGACGAAAACTGGACCTACGGAGATATTTACAGGCCGCGTTATATTCGTTTTGCCCGTGTTCCTGTCATACAGTAGGAATGATGATAAATATGAGCGCTGTAACGCAAAATCTCAATAAAGGCTGGCGGATGCGCAAGCTTCCGGAAAAAAACTGGTTTCCCGCTGTAGTTCCCGGATCGGTATACAACGATATGTTACAAAACGGGCAAATGGAGGATCCCTTCCGGCGTGATAATGAAGATACAGCCTTTGCCCTGCTGGAAAACGACTTTGAATATAAAACAGAATTTTCGGTATCGCACAAACTCTTGAACATGGATTCTGTGCTGCTGCGCTGTGAAGGCCTGGATACCCTGGCGGAAATCACCCTGAACGGCAGGGTAATTGCGAAAACAGACAATATGCACAGAACCTGGGAATTTGAAGTAAAACCGGCGCTGAAAAAAAATAAAAATACTTTGAGCATTATTTTCCGTTCTCCTATTGACTACCTGCGAAAAACCAGAACAGATACCGGCAGCAAGAAAGACAGTTTATCCGAAAAACATCGAATACGAAAAGCGCATTCCATGTTTGGTTGGGACTGGGGGCCCCGTCTTCCCGATGCGGGGATATGGCGCACAATCAGTCTTGCCGGGTATCGTTCTGCACGAATAAATAATGTATATATCACCCAAAAACATTCAAAAAACCAGGTGGAACTTGATGTAGCCGTAGAAACTGAAACCGGCATTAACCGCAGTTATTCCTGGATGCTTCTTATTACCGATCCGGACGGAAAATCTGTATTATTTGACAAACCTTCAACTAAAATCATTATTAAAAACCCCCGTCTCTGGTGGCCAAACGGTTACGGCCCTACGGGAAATGCACAGCCTTTGTACACGGTTAAGGTGGTTTTGCTAAGCCCCCAGGGAAAACCGCTGGACTCCTGGGAACGCCGCATAGGGCTGCGGACGATAGGCGTTGCGCAGAAAAAAGACAAATGGGGCGAAAGTTTTGCCATACACGTTAACGGCGTGCAAATTTTTTCCATGGGGGCGAATTACATTCCTCAAGACAATGTATTGCCCCGAATCACCGAAAAGCGAACGAGAAAACTCCTGGAACAATGTATTTTAGCCAACTACAATACCATACGGGTTTGGGGCGGCGGTTATTATCCGGATGACTGGTTTTATGATATTTGCGACGAACTGGGGCTGATTGTCTGGCAGGACTTTATGTTTGCCTGTACCCTCTATAACCTAACCGCACAATTCGAACAAAACATACGGGCAGAAATTACAGAAAACATTAAAAGGATACGGCATCATGCCTGCCTTGGACTGTGGTGCGGTAATAACGAAATAGAAATGTGCGTAGATAACTGGCCCCAGGCGTATACCAGCAAAGAAAAAGCGGACTATATAAAAATGTTTGAATACATTATTCCCCGGATTCTGGATGAACATGATCCGAATACATTCTATTGGCCTTCCAGCCCTTCCTCCGGCGGAGGTTTTGATAAACCAAGCGATGACAACAGGGGGGACGTGCATTATTGGGATGTATGGCACGGCGGCCAGTCTGTCAGCGGGTACAGAAAACATTTTTTCAGGTATTTATCCGAATTCGGATTCCAGTCATTCCCTTCGCTCAAAACCGTAGAACAATTTACCCTGCCGGAAGACCGGAATATCTTTTCGTATATCATGGAAAAACATCAGCGGAATAACAGGGCGAATGGCAAAATAATGGATTATATGAACAGAACTTTTCTGTATCCGGGCAGTTTCGACACCTTACTCTACGCATCGCAGCTATTACAGGCCGAGGCCATAAAATACGCCGTCGAACATCTGCGGCGCAACAGGGGCCGCTGCATGGGAGCTTTGTACTGGCAGCTCAATGATTGCTGGCCGGTGGCTTCATGGTCGTCAATTGATTATTTTTTCCGTTGGAAAGCCCTGCACTGTTACGCCAGACGGTTTTTTCAGCCTCTTATGATTTCCTGCCATGAAGAAGGACTGTATACCCAAAATACCGATGTAAACCTGCCGCCCGACACAAAAGCCGCCATCGAAAAAAGTTTCCGGCTCTGCGTTACCAACGAAACCACGGAAAACAGAAAACTTACCGTAAAATGGGAATTAAGAAATAAAAATGCAAAAATTCTTAAAGAAAAAACTATTCCTGTTAATGCGGCGGCATTATCTTCACGCTGGCTGGAAAAAGTTATGGTTCCCGATATAGCCGTCAATGAAGAGTATTTAAGTTACAGCCTCTGCGATAATAAAAACATCATATCAGAAGGGACGGTGATCTTTTCGCTTCCCAAATTTTTTCATTGGGTTGATCCCAGATTAAGCTATAAAATTAACGGCGATACAATTACGGTTAAAGCTGGTTCTTACGCAAAATGCGTCGAGATTCAAAACCGCAATCAGGACCTTGTCCTATCTGACAATTATTTTGACATGAATGCCGGAGAAAAAAAAGTTACTGTTATATCCGGCAAAACCGGCGGTAAACTCCGCCTGCGGAGTGTTTGGGACATAAAATAGATACGGAGGAAACTATATGAAATATTTGATTCTCCTGGTATTTTTTCTTTTCAGGCTGACTGCCTGCGATACAGGCGGTCAATCCGGCTTCTACGAACCGCCGCCGGAATTCAATTCAATTCCGGTTGCACACACGGGGATTTTACTTAAAGTTACACCGCTTAATTCCGCCTACGCAGCCCTTTGCAACAATTCGGGAATGAGCGGTAACGGAGAACGTATCCATTCGCATAACAACAATCCGGTTGATATGTACGCGGGCCCAAAACAGGATTATATTTTTGACCTGGGCCGCATTGAGCAATTGGGCGAAGTGCATATATGGAACCACAATTCCGGCAGCGGAGCAAACGGTATTAAAAATGTAACTGTTTCATATTCCGGCAATAACACAGATTACATGGAACTGGGTACATTTACGCTAAGGCAGGCAAACGGGGCGGCGCGTATACCGGTAACAAATCTTGCCGATGATTCCATTATTAATTTCAAAGGAAAAAGTGTACGGTATATAAAAATATCACCAATAGACAATTACGGCGGCGGGCAATACGGGTTAAGCGAAATAAAATTTTACCGTTACAGAAACGACGTTTACAGGGGAGCATATATTGCTGCGTCGCCCATTTACAGATTGAATTCTGATCCGGCAGCGGAGTATTACAATCTGACAAACGGCGCCGGATTATCGGATCCTTCCGCCCCGGATGCCGTACATGACAATAACCCCGATCACATGTATTCCGTCTCCGGTTCGTCAGGTACATTTGAAATAGACTTGCAGGGAAGGTATCCGGTCGAAAAAATAGTTGTCTGGAATTACAATGAGCCCGGCAGAACAGGGCGCGGCATGAAAAGTATTGCAATAAGCACATCGGATGATACAGTGAACTGGGTACCGGCGGGAACGCATGATATTGCCGAGGGTACCGGCGAAAACGGGCTGGAGCCTTCTGCGATCATTTCACTTAATTTTACTGCCAGGTATATACGGATAAGCGGCACCAGCCTGGGCGGAACGCATTCCGGGTTAAGCGCAATCCGCTGCTATATCGGTGAGGGCTGGTATGCCGACAATGTCCCTGACTTTACCGCATTATTTTCCGTTTATAATCAAGGTATCCGGGGGTGGACCAATGCTGACGGTATATATTCGGTAAACCTTGACGGAAAAGATTACGATCCATTAAGAAATCCGGAAAATAAAAATACATTATTCATCTTTTCTGATACATTAACCACAACGGTCAATCCGCTGAACGGGGAAAGAGACGGAAACTGGGGAATGCCCAACAACACCCGCGCAACCCTGATAGGCGGCCTTCCCCGTTCCGTCAATATACATTTTAATATTAACCCAATAACGATTAACCCGCCGGTAAGTAACACGATTTACTGGCTGGGTGACACTTTTATTGTTAATAATTATCTGTATATATACACAATAAGAATAAGAACCGGCGGAACCTGGGGCTTTTCTCAAACCGGCACTGATTTGGCAAGGTTTACCATAACGAACAACATGGTAAATGAATCATCATTGCAAAGATATAATGACACTGCCGGTAACAGACTCTATCAAACAGATGCGGCAACGGAATATTATTATACGTTGGGCTGCGCAGTGTTAAATAACACCGCAGGAGCCGGCGCACTTAAACCGGATGGATATATTTATGTGTATGGTGTTTTCACTGTTCCCATTCCCGGCTGGGGCAGTGACCGCAGGCTGGTTGTCGCACGGGTGAAGGCTGAAAATGTCCAGGATTTCAGCAAATATGAATACTTATGGAGCGATAATTCCTGGAAACTTCAGGCCTGGGGGCTTAATCTTTCTGATCCAAAATTTTTAACCCCGTCAAATCAACTCAATCTCGCTTTTGAATTCAGCATACATGAGATAAAATCAGGACCCGATGCGGGTAAATTTATGCAAGTTTACATGGATACGAGGTTTTTTGACAAATGGGTCAGGATTAGAACTGCTAATTCGCCTTACGGTGATTTTTCCGGCATGCAGCAGATTTTCTTTATTACCGATCCATTCTTTACACTTCCGGATGACGGCAGCTTGTATGTCTACAACGGAAAAGCGCATACGGCAGTATCACCTGACAACGAGCTGTATATAACGTATAATGTTAACGGGGGTGACAGCGAAATTAAATACATGGATATAGGCCGGCCCCGTTTTATCCGTTATGCACAGGTACCTTTTAAGGCAGGTAATTAACATTTGATATTTTAATAAAAGTGTGGTATAGTACCAATAAAAAGGAGAAACATGTGAAAAAATCGCTCTATTGGATAGTATCCCTAAATTTAGTATTTATAGCTGTTGCATGTGATTTAGACGACAATACTAATATTCCGCCGCCGCCGCCGCCATTTACGGTAAATAATTCTGTACACACCGGGGCATTACTAAGAGTTACCCCGCATAATCCGGTTTACGCTGCAATATCCAACAATTCGGGAATGATGGGGCCGGGAGAGCGCGTCAATCTGCACACAAATATTCCCGCTGATATGTATGCGGGTGTCAGGCAGGATTTTATTTTTAACATAGGCCATATAGACCAGATTGGCGAAATGCATGTCTGGAACCATAATTTCGGTAACGGAGCAAACGGCCTGAGAAATGTTACTGTCTCATATTCCAACGATAATGTAACATACACTAATCTGGGTGATTTTACCCTGAAACAGGCAAATGGGGCGGCAGGACTGCCGGCAACAAATCTGTCGGACGGCTCGCCGATCCGGTTCAACGGAATAAGCGCCCAGTTTATCAAAATTTCTCCCCATGCCACCGATGGCAGTTGGGGCGGCGGTCAATTCGGCTTAAGTGAAGTTAAATTCTACCGTTACCGAAACACCGTATATCAGGGCGCCTACATTGCCGCCTCGCCCATTTCTGATGTAAGAAGATCACAGACTGCACCCGCTTATTATAACCTGACAAACGGTGCGGGCCTATCGCATCCTACCAGCGATGAAGCCCTGCATAACAACAACCCTAACCACATGTATTTTGTCAACAGTTCATCGGCTGAATTTGAAATCGACCTGTACGGCAGGTATCCGATTCAAAAAATAGTAATCTGGAATTATAATGCCGCAGGCAATACAAACAGGGGGATGAATACTGTCACCATAAGCACATCAGACGGCCCGGAAGGTGATGTATTTGTGAATAATTGGGATGACAGATGGAACAGTAGTTATACTACAAGAGTATCAAATCAAGCTATTTCCGCAGGAACCGGCCAAAACGGGATGGGACCATCTGCGACTATCTCCATGAACAATCAACCGGCCAGATTTATCAAAATCAGCGGCAGCGCCCGCAGCGGCAATAGTACCGGACTAAGCGCAATCCGGGTTTATGCAGGAGACGGCTGGTTTGCCGACTACCTTTCCGACTGGAACGGGGTATTCAACGTCTACCCCGTTGGTAACAACAGACAGTGGGCCGGCGCAGACGGCATCTATTCGGTAAACTTTGACGGAAAAGACTTTGATCCGGCAAGACCGCCCCAGAACAGAAGAACATACTTCACTTTTCAGGATACCATTTCCTCCAGAGTCGATCCGGTTACCGGCAGAAGAATTGGCTGGCATATGCCCAACAATACTACGGCAACCCTGAACGGCCTTCCCCATGCCTCTAACATAGTTTTTTCTACTGCTACTAATGACAATTCTGCAATAGTACCGCAGGGGCAAAGCGGGTATTACTGGATAGGCGACATATTTGTTACGAACAGCAGACTATATATTTTTTGCAGCAGAGTACAAAATGTCGGCGGCGGGGACTGGGGATTTAGGCATGTAGCCACCGATTTCGTCCGGTTTGAAATTTCAGGCGGTAATGTTCAATCGGACATTACCCGTTTAAACACAGGCAGCCATTTCTATGATGAGGTAGGCAATGATCAAGGAGGCTGGTCTTTAGGCAGCGCTATATTTGAAAATACCGCAGCCGCCGGGGCACTTAACCCCGACGGGTATATATATATTTACGGTGTTGCCAATGTTCCCGTCGGCCAATGGGGCGCACGCAGGCTGATTGTCGCGCGGGTAAAACCCGAAGATGTGGAAGATTTCACCAAAATTGAGTACCTCTATAACAATAACCAATGGCAAAATCAACCCTGGGGTAAATCTGTATCCAACCAAAAATTTTTAAACCCAAGTAATCAAACCGAGTTCGCCGGTGAATGCAGCATACACGAAGTGAGAAGCGGGCCGGATGCAGGCAAATACTACCAGGTCTATATGGACACCCAATTTTTTAACCGGTGGGTCCGTATCAGGGTTGCCGATTCCCCTTATGGTGATTTTACCAACATGAGGCAGGTTTACTTTGCTACAAGTCCGTTCCTGACGATTCCGGTAGAAGACCAGAAAGACGGCGGTCTTGGCATGTATTCCTACAACGGTAAAGCGCATCCGGCAATTTCGACCGATGGTGAACTGGTAATAACGTATAATGTAAACGGAGGTCAGGGCGGTGATTCAATTGGAGGATTCCAGGGCGGCGGTAACGCGGACATATACCGCCCGCGTTTCATCCGTTATGCGCAAGTGCCTCTGTCGCCGCAAAATAATTAAGGATGGTGAAAAAGATGAAAAAGAAATGGATTGGCCGTACCGTAGCTATGGCAGCGCTCCTGGGAATTGTTTATTTTACAGCTTGCAATACAGGCAGTACACCTCCCCCATCTCCGCCGCCTGAAGGGCCAACCGTGGTAAGCCATACTAACCTTACCCACCGGATTCCTGTGCCGGCAGAAGGCATTACCCCGCTGACTGTTCACGAAAACGAGCAATATTCACTGGCAATAACCTGGACGGCAGGCGGGAATCTCCACACAGGCCCCTTCGTGCTGGGCACCGTATACAGCGCCGCCGCTGTAATAACCGTTAAAACCGGGTTTACACTGACAGGCCTTACCGCGAATAGTTTTTCCCACACCTACGCACAAAACATCAACTATGATCCTTTAAGCAGTACCGTATTCCTGGCGTTTCCAACGGCGGCGCCTCCGGGGTTAACCGACTTTAACCTGAGCGGCAAATTTGCCTCCCCGTTAAACCGCAGGGTGCCGGAGCGTGCATTTAACTCTTCGCAATACAACGGGACAATTGCATGGTACCGGGTTGCCGGCGGCATTAACTTGCTCATTGACGAAAAAGAAATTTTTTCCAGTGATACCGGGAGCAGCATACGCGCAGACCTTACCCTCAGCGCAAACGGAAGTTACCATTTTTCCAGCTTAAGCGGAAACTTTACCTTTACCGGCGCGTCTTTGGTAACGGTCAATTCGGCATCGGGAAATTCTGCAAGCGTATCAGTAACATTTGCCCCCATTCCCGAACCTGATGTTGTTTCTTCATGGCGCAGGGGCGGTGACGGTAATGATGCGAACCCCGTCCCTAACGTAACTGATTTGTTTTGGATGTATTATTATAATGACGGCACTTTCATGGTATTTAACAGCGATGCCGCTAAAGCCGGAAATACAATAGCTGCAGAAGGCGAGTATACCGTCGCCGGATCAGCCGATGGAATGACTGTCGGAGATAACTATACGCTGGATATATCATGGATTGATGCATACGCAGCCCTGCATGAAGAAATAGACAGAAAAGATATACCAGCGGCAACAATACTGGCAAATACTTATGTAGGTGATGATGTTCAAGGCCCAAAACAGAGTATCGGCAATACATCCATTGCAGGCAATAAAACGATTTTGGGGAATATTATCGAGGGGAATGCAGATGGAAGGCTCCGGTTTGCGCTGACTCGCCGCTGGCATGATACTCCTGACCCCCATGTGAACTATGCTCTCTACGAACCGCCGCCGCCGCCGGTATTTGTTACTGAGTCCGGCCAGGCTGGAGAACTCATCAGGCTTACCGCGTTTGATTCAGCCTACGCCGCAGTAAGCAATAACCGAGGAATGAGCGGCGGCAGAATAGGGCGCATTCATTTTCATGACAATAATACTGCAAACATGTTTTCCGGCAGTCGCAGGGATTTTATTTTCGACATAGGCCATATCGACCAGTTGGGCGAACTGCATATTTGGAACCACAACGGAGGCACCGGAGCAGACGGTCTGCGTGATGTTACTGTTTCGTATTCAAATGATAATGCTGCTTACACAAACCTGGGCAGCTTTACGCTAAAGCGTGCAAGCGGAGCGGCACGATTATCGGCAACGAACCTCGCCGATGATTCGTTTATTAACTTCGGAGGCATAAGCGCAAGGTATATCAGAATTTCGCCGCAGGACAACAACGGCAACTGGGGCGGGCAATTCGGTTTGAGCGAAGTGCGGCTTTTCCGTTATAGAAATGAAGTGTACCGGGGCGCTTACATTGCCGCTTCTCCCATTTATAATGTCAGAACAACCCTGCCCGCACCTGCTTATTATAACCTGACAAACGGCGCAGGGTTATCGCACCCAACCAGCGACAATGCCCTGCATTCAAACAATCCCGACCACATGTTTTTTACATCCGGTTCCACAGGGACTTTTGACATTGACCTGCACGGAAGGTATCCGGTTCAAAAAGTAGTGATCTGGAACTACAATGGCGCCGGCAATACAAACCGGGGCTTGAGTACGGTAACGGTAAGCGCTTCGGACGGCAACATTCACAGCACAAACCCGTATCAATGGAGTCCAATAGTCTCAAATCAAACTATAACCGCAGGAACCGGCAATAACGGGATGGGTCCCTCCGCTACTGTCCAAATGAATAACACGATGACCAGGTTTATCAGAATTAGCGGCTCTGCCATCAGCGGATCGCAATCGGGCTTAAGCGCGATCCGGGTGTATGTCGGCGAAGGCATGTATATCGACTACCTAAACGACTGGACGGCATTGTTTATGCACTACCCGCAGGACCGCGGCTGGGGCGGCGCAGACGGTATTTATTCGACTAACCTTGACGGAAAAGATTACGACCCTGGCAGAAACCCAAACGATAAACGAACATTTTTTATCTTTTCCGATACGGTGAACCAGAATGTTGACCAGGAAACCGGTATCCGGTATGGCGGCTGGGGGATGCCGAACAACACACGGGGAACTCTCACCGGCGGCAGCCCCCTGTCGGCCAATATGACTTTTAATACCAACGCCATTTCACCCCCCGGCGGCATGGGGATCCATTTTTACTGGCTGGGCGATACATTTGTTGTCGGCGATAAGCTGTATATTTATACAGTTAATGAAGTCAATTTTGGCGGCGGCTGGGACTTTGAACAGATCGGCGTGCATTTAGTGCGGTATGATATCGTTAATAATCAGATTAATGAATCGTCGAGGACAATAATCACCAACAACACAGACGGTAGGCTGTATAATGTTACAGAAGGAACATCCGGGAGCGCCAATAGGTGGCATTTGGGCTGTGCAGTGTTCGTCAATACCGCTCATGCCGGTGCGCTAACCCCCGATAACTGGATATATGTGTATGGTTACCATGAAGGAGGCAGCCGCAGGATCATTGCTGCGCGTGTACGGCCTGAAAATGTTGAAAATTTTAATCAATACCAGTATTTATGGAATGATGACACATGGAGGAATGAGCCGTGGGGATCCAGCAGAGCTAACCCCAAGCTGATATCAAATTATGACCCCACAACTGAATTCAGCGTGACCGAGATCAGATCGGGGCCGAATAAGGGCAGGTTTTTACACATATTCAGTGAGACATCCCTCTTTTCCAGCGACTGGCTTCAGATGAGTATTAGTACTACTGCCAGTCCGGTAGGCCCCTTTACCACCGCTCAGAATCTGTACCGGCAGGTTACCCCGCATAATACGATTCCAACGCAATACCACGAAAATCTGTATGTGTACAATGCAAAAGCGCATCCAGCGCTTTCAACGGATGATGAACTGGTTGTCTCGTACAATGTAAACGGGAGTGATGCTCACGGGGATATTTACCGCCCGCGCTTTATGCGTTACGCGCAAGTACCGTTAACACCGGGAAATTAAAAAGGGCTTGCACCATTGAGGAGGAAAGTACATGGTTATGAAAAAAGGTTTTTTTACTGTAATTCTCATTACTCTGTTTGTTCTGAGTATTTCCGCCTGCAAAACGAACAGTGCGCCGATAATGATGATTGATTTCGGCGATCCCGGGGATAATCCCATAGACGAACTGCTTGCAAGGGTTAATCCCAATTGCGCCGCACTGACGCCGGTGCAGCAGCGTTCTTTTTTACCTGAATTGTGGGCAGGTTTATTCAGAGACCAGTCGCGGAGCGCGGCACGCAGGCCCGAAACTAAAATTTATTTTCTTGGAGACAGTATTACCGCAGGTTTCAGAGGCGTATTGGCTGAAGACGGCCCGGGCATAGAGTCATGGAATATGCTCAGAAACCGGTACGGCGCAGACAAGATTATCAATATGGGTATCGGCGGGGATCAAACCCAGCATGTCATCTACCGGCTGCTTAACGGCATATTTCCCGACGATTACAGCCCCGAATATGTGACACTTTTGCTGGGAACAAATAACGTGGGCAATACCCCCTCTCATAATATAACACGGGCTGCAGAGGAAATTGCGGCAGGTGTCGGTACCATTTGCAAAATAATCAACTGGAAATCGCCGCAGACAAAAATACTGTTATTTCCGGTACTGCCCCGATCCGGCGAAACAAACATGGCGAAAATAAATGAGATAAATCCGATACTGGAGACTTTTGACGGGTATTTTAACATTCATTACATAGACCTGCTGCCTGTTTTCCAAAATCCTGACGGAACATTGGTTACGCATTTGTACGATCCGGATTTACTGCATTTGGCGGCGCCCGGATATGCAGCCTGGGCGGAAGAAATAATCGCTGCCATTGAAGGAAGGTAGAAATGTTTATGAAAAAAAAAATTTTTTCATCGGCAATCATTAGCATACTTGCCCTGAGTTTTTCCGGCTGCGGAACGGGCGGCCAACCAAGGATAAGTTCATCCATACCTGCGCCGTCTCCCAGTTACTCTTTTGAAATAATCGGGCTTACTCCTGTTGATGATGTCTATATTTCCGTGGTCAACAATTCCGGTATGAGCGGATCGCCGGCGGGGAATATTCATTACCATAACAACAGGCCGGCTGATATGTTTGCCGGCGAAAAACAGGATCTTATTTTTGACATGGGCCGCATAGAGCAGTTGGGGAAATTAAACATCTGGAACCATAATGCAGGCGACGGGTCAAACGGCCTGCGTGATATTACCGTTTCATTTTCTGAAGACAACCTCACTTACACAGAACTGGGCGGATTTAACTTGAGACAGGGCGGCGGAACGGATAGGCTGCCGGTAAGCAATCTAACAGACGGTTCCATTATCGACTTCAACGGAGTATCCGCCCGGTATATGAAAATTAATCCCGAAACAAATTATGGCGGTGAACAATGGGGCTTAAGCGAGATTCGATTATTCCGTTACCGGCACCAGGTGTACCGGGGATCGTATATAGCGGCAATTCCTGTTTTTGATATGCGGCAACGGCCGCCGCCGGCAAGCTCATCCAACGTGACAAGCGGCGCAGGTTTATCGAATCCGGCAGGGGCAGACGCCCTGCATACCAACAACCCCGCTCACATGTACGCCGTTTCAGGCAGAATCGGCACTTTTGATATTGATATCATGGGAAGGTATCCGCTGGAAAAAATTGTTATATGGAATTATAACGATACCGCAAACATCAATTGGGGGCTGGAATCCGTCACGGTACGATTATCGGATGACCTGGAAAACTGGACATCGGTTGTAACAAATACCGCCATTCCTGCGGGAACCGGTCAAAACGGCATGGGTCCTTCGTTGACCATCCCGATGAATAATTCATCCGCCAGGTTTATCAGAATAACCGGAACCAACCGCGGAGGGACACAGACTGGGTTAAGCGCAATCCGCTGTTATGCCGGAGAAGGCTGGTATGCCGACAATGTCTCAGACTGGACGGCCCTGCTTTCCGTATATCCTCCCGACAACTCCGGATGGGCCGGAGCCGACGGATTTTATTCGGTGAGCCTTGACGGAAGAGATTACAATCCTGCAAGAAGACCGGAAGACAGAAGGACTTTTTTCCATTTTTCCGATACAATTTTATCAAGAGTTAATCCGGTTACCGCCTCCCGCATGGGTTTCGGGATGCCCAACAATACCAGAGCGATCCAGATCGGTACACCGCATCACTTGGGCATTACTTTTAATACCAATGTGATAATACCTGACCCGCCGGTACCGCATCAATTTTATTGGCTGGGCGCCAATTTTGTCATCGGCGACAAACTATACATATATACGGTTAAAATAGATAATTCCGCCGGCGGGGCTTGGGGGTTCAGGCAAGTTGGTGTTGATCTAGTGAGGCTGGAAATTAAAGACGGTACTGTTGACGAATCGTCACTGGTAATAATTAAAGATACGAATAACAATCTCTTTAATACGGCAGGTTCGGATGCCTGGGCCATGAACAGCGCCGTATTATTAAATACTGCAGCTGCCGGTGCTATTAATCCCGATGGATATCTTTATGTGTACGGCGTTGCTGAAGATAATGGCCGCAACCTGGTTGTCACGCGCGTCAGAGAAGTGGAAATAGAAGATTTTTCCAAATACGAGTACTTGTGGAATGACCATTCATGGAGGAATCAGGTGTGGAGAAACCACAAAACCGACGCTAAGTATTTGAATCCATCAACAGAGCGCGACTTCTCACCCGAATTCAGCATACACGAAGTAAAATGGGGGCCGGACAGGGGCAAATTTTGGCATGTATATATGGATTCCAGATATTTTGACCGGTGGATTTGGATAAGAATTGCCGATTCCCCGGCAGGCGATTATAGAAACTCAAGGCAGATATACCATGCCAATGAACCATTCTTATCGATTCCGCATGCAGGCCAGATAGAAAATGATAACCCTCTTGGTATGTATACGTACAACGCAAAGGCGCATCCGGCACTTTCACCTGAAGGTGAATTATATATTTCATACAATGTAAACGGGGGAATTGCCAGGTTCGCTGACATATACCGCCCGCGTATTATCCGTTACGCTCAAGTGCCGCTGACAGCAGAAAATTAATTATCGGAGCAGGCTGCAGGGTTTATAGGGAGCTTCCCTGCTCAGAAACTCGGCAGCTTGACATAAACTGCATAAAAAGTTAGCTTTAGATACACAGACATGTGGCCATGGTGGAACTGGTAGACACGCTAGCTTGAGGTGCTAGTGCCGAGAGGCATGGAAGTTCAAGTCTTCTTGGCCACAAATATATGGAAATTGCACTGATTATTCTTGCCTTTTTTCTCCTTGCCGCCGGTTTAGTCGGCGCTGTTGTCCCTATAATTCCGGGTCCTCCTTTAAGTTATTTTGGTCTGCTGGTATTGCATTGGAGCGGGCGCGGGGGATTTTCCCTCATTTTTTTACTGACTTGGGCGTTTATTTCAGCCGGTGCGATTGTTATGGATTATCTTCTTCCGTCAATAATGACAAAACATTTTGGCGGATCACGTTCTGCATCAATAGGAGCATTTCTGGGACTTATTGCCGGCTTGTTTTTCGTTCCCGTTGGATTGATAATAGGCCCCTTTCTTGGGGCTCTGTTAGGTGAAATCATTCATATGCGTGGCTATTCTGACAAGGCATTAAAGGTTGCACTGGGTGCATTTCTTTCATTCATTGCCGGTACAGGAATAAAATTGACTGTAAGTGTGATGATGCTGTTTTTTGCAATACGCACACTAATATAACCACTCACCTGCAAATAGTACTTCCGGTTCAAATACAAAACCAGTTGCGGCTGTTACTTTGACAGAAACTTCATCAACAAGATCACGGATATCTTGTGCCGTAGCACTGCCAAGGTTTACGATAATGTTTCCATGCCAGGGCGCAACCTGCGCGCCACCTTTTTGCAGCCCTCGCAAACCAAGCTCATCAATGATTTTTCCTGCGGGCTTTCCGAACCCGGGGTTGTTTTTAAAAATCGATCCGGCAGATGGATAGCGGTAATGTCCCTTGTCTTCACGGTCTTTGCGGTGAGCATTCATTTCAACGCGAATCTCGTGTGCCTCCGCTTGTTTCACAAAAAAAGCAGCCGAAAGAATTAGGCTCCTTTGGTTCTGAAAGGGGCTATGCTTATATGCAAATTCTTCTTTTTTTGCCATGATTCTTCGATGTTGCGGCTCTGAACCGGAGAAATCAACCACCTCTGTTTCTTTCAGCACATCTGCAATTTCAACGCCGTAACAACGTGCATTCATCCACACTGCTCCGCCAATACTGCCGGGCATGCCTGCCAGAAATTCAAGGCCGGAAAGCCCCAATCCTGCGGCAATGTCAGCAGCGGTATCCAGGCTTGTTCCGGAGCGGAATTCCAGTGTTCCGTCCCCCTGCCCTGCCAATCCCGCCCAGCCGCCGGTGTCAAGGACAATTCCCCTGATGCCTGCATCGGCAACTAGAATATTAGCGCCTCCGCCAAGAATAAAAACAGGCACATTTTCAACACGCGCCGCCTGCAGCAACGCTACGGTAAACATGGGAAAACCGTCGCCGGAGGGTTTTAACCAGCAATCGGCAGGCCCGCCAACTTTAAAAGTACTGTGTTCAGCCATTGGTTCATTATAAAAAACCTCAAGATCGCAAGGGTTTTCTTTTAGTATAGATTCAATAAGCCGGGTGATGGTTTCCACTTATATGCCTCTGCCGTTACCATTCCTGTGGAATAAAGCCTAAAGGAATATCGAGTTTCATTGTGTCGCCGGATTGCTCAATTACATACAGACCTGCCTCAACAGTCGCTTTTTTTTCTTCGGTTCCAAAGACCGCTCCTGCTATCGCGCCCTGAATCTTACGGGGATCTTTATGTTTATTACGATTTTCCCTTAGTATTTTCAATCGATTAATATGATGTTCAATGTCTTGTACCTTTGGTTTCGTTTTAACTTCCACCGCCATTATACAAGTGGTGTTTTCCAGAACCAAATCAATCTCTGTTTTTGTCTTCCCCGTTTCATCAAGAATTTTCCGCCCACCCGGTAAAACATTGTCAAACTGGTATCCTAATTCATTAAATCTTCTGGTAATACCGGGCGCAACCAGGTGTTCTGCCAACTCGCCAAAACTGCGATGCAAATCGCCCATTTGCCGGTTGAGTTTTTTTTGTTGTTTCTTCCAATCTTGCCGTTCTTTTTCCAGCAAAGCTTCACGTTCTTTGCGCTCCTTCTCCCATTCCTTTTGCCGCAGCTCTGCCTGCTCTTGACGTTCCTTTTGCCGTAACGCTTCCTGTTCTTGCCGTAACGCTTCCTGCTCTTGACGTTCTTTTTCCCATTTTTCATGGTCAGCCATAATTACAGCCCAGACTTTTTCAAAAGTAAGGTTCCTCAGATGCTCGGGGATTTCAACTGTTTCTGCATCCATTTGCTTCTCCTTCTCAAGTATAATTTAAAGATGTATATAGTGTATATGGCGTGAAAATGAGAAATGCTTGCATCACAAGCCATGTTTTTTTGCTTTGCCTGACAACTAAGCATTAATAATCAGTGGTCAGGCAAGCCGATAAAAAGGTCGGGTCGGTTACCCCTTTTTTCGCTTGTCGCAGAAGTCATTTGCACCCCGCTCCCCACCCGGTACCGGCCTGGTAACAAAGTGCACCAATCAGGGTTATTGACAAAAAAATACAGTATTATATTATTACTGTTAATTATGGAGTGAATGCTTCAAAAATTTATTTTAAGGAGTCCATTATGAGAAATGAAGTAAAATTAATTGGGATTATCACTTTAATAGCGGTAATTGTATTGTCATTGGCAGCTTGCAACAGAGGAAATAGTTCTTCAAGTGCGCCTGCCAGAGAAGAAAGTTCTACAAGTACGTCTCTTGAAGAATTAATGTCCGTAATTGAAGAAATTACCCCTGTTATTGAGGAAAGTACCACTACTACTTCAAGTTCAGGTACAGACTGGGATGCTCTTTTAGCAGATTTCGATAGGCTTGTGGATGACTATATTGCGATATTAAGAGCCCAACAGACTGGCGATTTAACAGCGGTGACACGTGCAGCTTCTGCATTGCAAAATGCAAACAGAGTAATGACCCAGCTGGAAAATGCTTCTTCTGACTTAACTCCTGCACAAATGCAGAGGCTTCAGTCTATATCAGCAAAAATGGCAGATGCTGCCATGTCGGTATTCTAGTATACTATTCAAAGGAATTTTTTATGGTTTTTAGAATTATTGTCGGGATTTTGTCAATTCTTGTCGCAGCTTTAATTATTTTTCTGATGACAGGTTTACCAAGCGAACAATTAGAGGCTTTTTCAGAAATGGGAATTACTTGGATATATATTATACCTGCATTGCTGCTGGTAGCATCCGGTATTTTGGGGATATTTCTAAGGAAAAATAAAATTTGCAGAATCGTTTCTCCCGGGCTTTTATTGGTGGGGAGTTTAATTACCGCTACTTATTTTATTTGGGCAAACGTCGCTGCAAACATGGTTAATATGGATTTCTATGAACTGTATCCGCTCTACATTGGCGAACTTATTGGAATATCAGGCCTTGCTACCATTGGTACCGGAATTTTATCAATTATACTTTTGATACTGTCCTTTAAAAAACCAAAAGCAGCAACAAACTAGGTAACGCAACCAGTGACCGTCGCGCTTGGGTGACAGTCACCAAATTTGTCTGGTACCACACCGGCGGTGGGCGGGTAGCAGTGTACTCATTCCTGCTGCTCCATGCCGTGGATACACGCCTTTGTACGTTTGCCTGACAACTAAGCATTAATAATCAGTGGTCAGGCAAGCCGATACAAAGGTCGGGTCGGTTACCCCTTTTTTCGCTTGTCGCAGAAGTCATTCGCACCCCGCTCCCCGCCCGCCGCTCGCCTTATTCCAAAAGCATTAGAAGTTGGGCTTGCAAAACAGGGGATAGGGAAGAAGAGAGCCCCACCCGGTGCCGGTCTGGTAACAAAGTGCACCAATCAGGGTTTGCTTTTGTTGTAGGGGAGGGCTATCCCGGTGACAGGAACCATTTCCACTAACGATTCGGGTGTCTGACACTGGCGGGTTGACACAGGTTGACAAAAACCTTAACGGAATGATATTTTTGGGATAGAAAGGGAACATTATTTACTTAGACCGCCGGTCATCCTCGGGCTTGACCCGAGGATCTAGGGTGACATTAAAAAAGGAGTAAAAAAAGTGAAGCACAAGAACAATAAAAAAGAACAACCTAAAAATACAGGCTTTAAGATGCCTTTGGGCATGACGTCGCGCATGGGTGACAGTCACCAAATTTGCCTGGTGTCGCTCGGTGCGTTGGTACACCACCGGTAGTGTAGCCGTCTAAAAAGCTGCCTCAGGGCATTTTTTTAGAATATTTGACAAACAAGGAAAAACGCACTATTCCCTTTTACCTCTTACCTCTGCTATAGTTAAACCATGCCTTTTCATTTTTTCAACACCCTTGGCAGAACAATGCAGGTTTTTGAGCCGCTGGAAACCGGCAAAGTCGGTTTTTACGGCAGGTCACGCAAAGGTGTCAGACACCGAATTTCCATGGTGTCGCTCGGTGCGGGGATACACCACTGGTAGCGTAGTCTTGTTGGAAATACCTCAAGCCCTCGGATAACGACACTATTCACTTTTCACTCTTACCTTTTACCTTGAAACGAGGTACACCACTGGTAGCATAGCCGTCTAAAAAGCTGCCTCGGGGCAGTTTTTAAATTTAAAATAAATTCCATTTCATACAAGCAAAAGCCATTATCGCACCATATATAGGGTGTAGCATTTAACAGGTTACAAAATCCAGTTTCCTCAGGAGGAAAACTATGAACCAGTACCCGATTTCCTATGTCCAGCCGGACGACGACCCTCTGGACATCCGTATGGACAATGTTTTCAAGGCAGTATTCACCAAGGATACGCCGGAATCTTCAGGAGCTCTTTCTCAATTTGTTTCGGCGCTTATTGACAGGAGTGTCACAATCGTCTCAATTCTTTCCAACGAGCCGCCAATTGAAAATATCAGGGATAGGCAGATACGCTTTGACATAAAATGCAAGGCGGAAAACGGCGAACTGATTAATGTAGAAATGTGCCTTAATCCCGATATTTTTGAACCCATACGCCTGGAATATTACACATCAAGATTATTCGGCGGACAGGATATCAAAGGCAGCGGCAGCAGTTATGCAGATTTAAAACAGACGTACCAGATAGCAATTTTGGCAAATATGAAGTTTTTCACAGACGATTCATATTACCATGTTTTTAAATATTATGATCCAATTCGCGGAGTCTCGCTTAATGGCATGACTTATATAATAACCATTGAACTATCCAAACTGGATACTATTGTGGAAAAACCCATAAATGAAATGGCCGTCTCCGAACGGTGGGCAGTGTTTTTAGAATATTTGACAGATAAGGGGAAACGCGGTACAATTAACGAAATACTGCAGCAGGATGAGGGTATAGCCATGGCAAATCAGGTATTAATGACAATTAGCAGAGACGAGTATGAACGCGCCCGGTTGGAGAGCGAATACAAGTACCAGGTTGATATGCAGAGCAAGCTGGTCACCGCCAAGCGTGAAGGAAAACTAGAAAAAGAGAAAGAATTACTTGATAATGCCCGAAATGCCCTGGCAAAAGGATATCCGATAGAAACAATCCATGACATTACCGGCCTCGACATGGAAACCATCAAGATCTTGTCAGCCAACTAAAACCCCCAGCCCCTATTCACTAACCACTATTCCCTTTTACCTCTTACCTCTGCTATAGTTAAACCATGCCTTTTCATTTTTTCAACACCCTTGGCAGAACAATGCAGGTTTTTGAGCCGCTAGAAACCGGCAAAGTCGGTTTTTACGGCTGTGGGCCGACCGTTTATAATTATGCCCATATCGGCAATCTCCGTGCGTATGTATTGCATGATATTATAGTTCGCTCGCTTCGGCGGGCCGGTTACGAAGTGAACCATGTCATGAATATTACTGATGTAGGGCACCTGTCCGGCGACAATGACGACGGCGAAGACAAAATGGTAAAAAGTGCCGCCGAACGGGGTAAAAGCGTACTGGAAATTGCCGCAATGTACACCGATGCTTTTTTCAAAGACACAGACACAATGAACATTCTGCGGCCAACAGTGGTATGCAAGGCAACGGATCACATTCCCGATATGATCGCCCTGATCCAACGGATTGAACACAACGGTTATACTTATTCTGCAGGGGGGAATCTCTACTTTGACATTTCCAAAACGCCAAACTACGGTGAACTTGCCCTTTTGCGTATGGAAGACCTGCAAGCGGGAGCGCGTACCGAAGTTGATTCCAACAAACGCAACCCCCACGACTTTGTTCTGTGGTTTACGAAAAGCAAATTCGAGAACCAGGCCCTGGTATGGGACAGCCCCTGGGGACGCGGCTATCCTGGCTGGCATATTGAGTGTTCGGCCATGAGCATGAGGTATCTGGGCGAACAATTTGATATTCACGCAGGGGGTATCGACCATATCCCCATTCATCACACAAACGAGATAGCTCAAAGCGAAGCGGCAACCGGTAAAAAACCCTGGGTAAAGTACTGGCTGCACAATGAATTTCTGGTTCTTGACAGGGAAAAAATGTCCAAATCGGCAGGGGGTTTTTTAACCCTGCAAAAACTTGTTGATAACGGCTACCATCCTCTGGATTACCGTTATTTCCTGCTGGGCGGGCATTACCGCAGTCAAATGAATTTTTCCTGGGACAGCCTGGATGGGGCAAAAAATTCTCGAAAATCCCTCATGGACAAGATACGCACCCTTGTCGAAAAAGCTCAGTCAAGTTCCCGGTCCCCTATCCCTAACCTTGACGCTTTCAACAAAGCGCTTGAAGACGACCTCAATACGCCAAGAGCGCTTGCTGAATTGTGGGGGCTTTTGAGGGATAGTACAATCGAACCGACCGACGCGCTGGCTGCTGCTTTTGATATGGATGAAGTTCTCGGGCTGGGGTTGCGGGCTTTCTGCGAAACGGAGAAACTTCCGGAAGATGACGCAGAAAGGCAGGAAATTGAGAATATTATTGCCAAACGAGCTGAAGCAAAAACAGCAAAGGATTTTGCTTCAGCGGATAAGCTGCGCCAGGGCCTCAAAGAACGGGGTATTGTCCTTGAGGATAGACCAGATGGGACAATATGGCGTAAAATACAATAAGGTTGTAACAATTAATGAAAAAACTTGTTATTATTTATGAAAGAAAATGGGGAGCAGCTAGGAAATGACCGAAGCTGATTTCCGAACATTGTATAATTCCGCCTTCCCCATTTTATACAAGGTGGCTTACCGTATTTCCAATTCAAATGAGGCTGCCGAAGATCTTTGTCAGGAGGCATTTTTTCGTCTGCACGAAAAAAACATGATCTTTCCAAACCTTAATGAAGCTACATACTGGCTCATCAGGGTGGTAAAAAACGCTGCTTTGAATTATGCAAAGCGGAAACAACGTGAACGCAGGGCTTACCAGCGGGCTTTGAAAGAAGATTTCAGGCAGACGGAAAACGGCGAAGGTGAACTTGTCAAAAAAGAAACGAGAGAAGAAGTGCTGGAAGCGCTTAACAAGTTACCGGAAAACCTCCGTGTGGTATTGATCTTAAAAGAATATGCCGAAATGAATTACAGGGAAATCGGAAAATCGCTGGGAATAAACGAGGGAAATGTTAAAGTGCGGGTATTCAGAGCAAGGGAACGGCTGGCCGTTTTGCTTGGCAAGACAATAATGCATAACAAAGAGGGAGGGTCATGATGTGTCCTGATCGTCAACTGCTTTCGGCTTATTTCGATGGAGAGGTGCCTTCTCCATGGAAAGAAAAAATCGAAAAACATATCTCAAACTGCCCTTCCTGTAAGGAACAGTTGGGAACATACAAAGCTCTTTCCATTGAGCTTGCCTCTGATACGGAAATTTCCGGTAAAGCGGCGCAGGATCGTGTATGGCTGTCAATGGAACAGCGTTTTGGAACGGAATCCCTGTCTGCACAAAGCAGAACAACAGGCAGGACCTCAACATCCCGAACACTATGGCAGCGCCGTGTTTCCATTCCCATTCCCGCAGCCGCAGCCGCAGTTGCGGCAGTTGCGCTGCTATTCGTTGCCTTGGCATTTGTGTTGGGCACAAGGGTTCCGGTCGCAACAGAAACTCCGGGCATGGCCATCCTTCCCGATGACGATTTTGATATGCCCGCCATTATTCCCGTTTCGGATATGAACGATGTATTACAGTACCTGGGTATTCGGGATGCCGGAGAATTATTGATAATGCAATTGCCGGAAAGCAGGAATTTTGTTACTAATGGCGAACCTGCAATTATCCGGGCAGCAGATTATTCACAACAAGTGTCAAATCAACAGATACCGGGACAGGGAACGCAGAGAAGGAGAAGGTAATAGTCATGCAGTGCAGATTACGCCATTGGCACTTCCTTGGAATTATCCTCTTTTTAGTGTGTACTACCATTGCGCCGGCACAGGAAGACCACCGTTCAGGACGGGGCCATCAGGGAGGCGCCGGATCAGGCGAACATTCATCAGAACATAACATCCCCCCGCACTTTCAGGAATGGGCTGTTGTGTTGGAAATAAATGCCCGTGTAGTAGAACAAAACCAGGTTGTTATCTGGAGCGAGACATACCGTAAGACCACAATACACAGACGCCCGGTCGAGGTAAGGCTCGTGAATGCAAATGTTGTGGTGGTAGCCCAATTTACCCCGCACATCCGCCGAAGCCAAAAATATCTTATGGCGCAGGGACAGGTATGGATTGAAGTTCCCGGTCAGGGCGTTCGATATCATACTACAATGCAGACAATACCCCTTGAATTCAATGAACCCATTTATTTTTTCCCCCTTGGTCAACACAGCGGGCAAAGTTTTACGACCGAAGATCAAAATTCAGCCTACATTGAAGTTATGCTGACACTGCATCCTTTTGAAGAATAGTAATGCTTAGAAAATAGAGGTACATTATGGTAATAGTGATTTCACTGGGAGGGTCTATTGTTGCTCCTGACGGGGTTGACTTACTATTTTTAAAAGAATTTACCGATCTGATACGCGGGATTATCAGTGCAGATGCTGAACAACAGTTTATTTTCGTGGTAGGCGGCGGCGGACCGGCACGTGCATGGCAGAATGCATACCGGGAGATTTCCGGCAAGGATGTATGTAACGATGAAGCGGACTGGATTGGGGTAATGGCCACCCGGCTTAATGCCCAGTTGGTAAAAGCGGTCCTGGCTGAATGGTGCAATCAGGATGTTGTAACCGACCCCACTGCGGCACAGCCGCTTACCGGAAAAGTGCTTGTTGCAGCAGGCTGGAAGCCGGGTTTTTCCTCTGATTACGATGCGGTGCTGCTTGCCGAGAAGTTTGGTGCAAGAACAGTCATCAATCTGTCAAATATAGAAAAAGTATACACAGCCGATCCAAAAACCGACCCTCAGGCACAGCCGCTGGACACCATCTCATGGGCAGATTTCAGAAAAATGGTCGGCGACGAGTGGAGCCCGGGAAAAAATGTTCCTTTTGATCCGGTTGCCAGCCGTCATGCCGAAAAAATCGGTCTGAAAGTAATATGTGCGGCAGGAAAAAACCTTGAAAACCTAAAAAAAATTATATCCGGCAAAGACTATACTGGCACAACAATTACTTAAATTTTAATTTATTTTTCTCAAATCATTGATATGCAGGATCAAACCTTCTATAATTAAAATATAGTATAGTTTCAAGAGGATAGATAAAATGAACTGTTTTACACTGAAATTGCTATTTTTCTGTGTTTTGCTTTCCCTCCTTCCATTAAGCCTTTATGCCCAAAGCGACGGCAGAAAATCTGTTGCGCTGGTACCGTTTTGGGGAAGAGACCTGGAAATTATCGATGATTTTGGCGAAGAGCTGTATGACGGTGTCTATGCAATGGCAGACTTCCGTCCATGGGAAGTTGATATGATAAATCTTCCGGAAGATGTTCCTGAAGGGGGGTTCCCTCCCTATATCTGTCCCAGCCCTTCTCTGACGAGAGGTACACCTTATGCCCTCACCGGTGAAATTTTCCCGAATGAAGACGAACCGGATTTGTGGGATGTTATGCTGTACCTGTGGGAAATGGAAGATGCAAAACTGCTCCGTGCCGACAAAATGACAGTTTATGACAGGGAAGAATACATGGAAGGCCTTCCCGGAATGCTTGAATGGCTTTTTTCCTGGATTCCCCGGGATCTCGGCCCATATGAAGGCGGACTGTCCAGAGTTATTTGGTCTACCCCTTCCGAACCTACAAAATGGCTATACTTAGGAATACGGGGAGGCGGAGGAATAATGATTAATTCCGAGCCAAGGAATAAAAATCTGGGGAACCGCTATTATATTAATAATTATTACGAAAATTTTAACCTGGCACTTTATTCCATGGTAAGTATGCCCAATATTGCCCTCTTATCAAACTTTGGCCTACAGGTAGAAGGTATGCTTAATGGACATACGAAACCGTTTGCTAACCCTCCATCTCTTTCGGTATTTGTTTCTCCTCTCCTCAGGTATACTCAGCGCTGGGCAAGCAACTATTTCTCGGTATTGGGAGGCCCCTATTTTGTGTTCCCCCTGTATGAGGTATCTTACATTAATGACACCTATCCCTGGGGCTGGACCATCGGTATAAAATGCGGGACAAAATTCGGCCCCGGCTCTGTTTTCCTTGATATCCGGTATTTGCGGGATTTAATGGACACCATCGACGTTTCTTCAGATAATGTGTTCCGCCGGAACATGGTGAATGTAAGCGTCGGTTATGAATTTGGCATTGCCACCAGAAAATAAAAAAGTCAAAGGAGCTAGCAAATGAAAAAACACATGTCACCCCATTATTTAACTGCGTTGACCTTATTGCTGGTTATACCGGTATTATTTGCATCGTGCGATTTTATTGTAAAAAATTATGAATTCGCGGGAGTTATTACTGATGCCGATGTTCCCTTAACCGCCCCGGTAACAGGCGCGACACCTCAAACAAATTTCAACCGCCCGCAATATTCTGTAGCCGTAATATGGGATCCTGATGATAATCCTTTTAAGGTAAATGTAGCATACCAGGCTACCATAACACTGACCGAAAGAAACGGCTGGAAACTGGACGGCGTAGAGGCTGATTTTTTCAAAGTTCCGGGCACTTTACCGGTAACAGATAAAGGCAATGAAGTAAATAAAGGCGAATTTACGGTAGAATTCCCGCTAACTGTTAGACTTCCTATAACTGCTTCCTCTGTAGATTTGGCCGCACCGGTGACAGGTGGAGCGCCTCAAGAAACGATTGGACATGCACAGTACAATGGAACCGTAGTATGGTCATTTTGGGATGATTCGGATTGGGAAGATTTTACCGATCCTCTTTTTGAAGCAGATACAAGATACCGGGCAAAAATTGAACTGGAGCCCACACTCGACTGGACACTTGCAGGTGTACCGGAGAATTTTTTCTCTGTTTTGGGTGCTGTACTGGGGCCAACAAATGCGGCGGGATCGGGTGAATTTACAGTAGAATTCCCGGAAACTGAATAATACCCGGTAATTGCAATAAAAAAAACCGATCCCAACGATCGGTTTTTTTTATCCGCCCGATGTAAGTTCGCGCACTCTTACCTCTTACCTCTTCCCTATTCCCTATTACCTATTATATTTGCTACCATGTAAAAGAGGAGCACTTCATGGAAATTTCCGCATTACAAAAGGCCCGTTATGAGTACCGGCCAAAACTTCCCGCATGTCTTGCCGGTTCAATGCACGATATAGCAATTGAAACAGGCGGTGCTGCCGAAGCGGTTTCCGACAGGGATGAACTTAAAAAAATATTTAAACACACCTACGGGAAACCATTGATCACATTTTCCAAAGGTGACAATAAACAAACAAACCGCGAAATTAAAGCCGGGGTTATTCTTTCCGGAGGGCAGGCGCCCGGCGGACATAATGTCATTGCAGGTTTATATGACGGTCTGCAAAAATGGAATCCCGGATCAACATTATACGGTTTTTTAGATGGTCCTAAAGGTTTGATAAAAAACAAAACAACAATCCTAACCGGCGAAATTGTTGACGCGTACCGTAATACCGGCGGTTTTGATATAATCGGTTCGGGGCGTGATAAAATCGAAAAGCCGGAAGAGTTCGCCGCATCGCTGAAAACAGCTAAAACCCTTGGGCTTAACGCAGTGGTAATAATCGGCGGCGATGATTCCAATACGAACGCCGCACTGCTGGCGGAATATTTTATTGAGCAGGGGTCTGATATTCAGGTTATCGGCTGCCCAAAGACCATAGACGGCGATTTGAAAAACGAATACATAGAAACATCATTCGGCTTTGATACCGCATGCAAAACATACAGCGAACTCATCGGCAATATTATGCGTGACGCGAACAGCTCAAAAAAATACTGGCATTTCATTAAATTAATGGGCCGGGCTGCAAGCCATATCGCCCTTGAATGCGCCCTGCAAACCCAACCGAATGTGTGCCTGATATCGGAAGAAATCGAAGAGAAAAAAATCTCACTGAATCAGGTTGTTGACATTATCTGCGATTCAATCATTAAAAGAGCGGAAAACGGGGATAATTTTGGTGTAGTACTGATACCTGAAGGCCTAGTAGAATTTATTCCGGAAATTAAACAGGTTATTAACGAAATAAACGATGCCATTGCCCGTGACCGTGAAAATTTTTCTAAAGTTGGTTCATTCATTGATCAGCTGTACTGGTTCTCAATGCGTATTTCAGAAGTTTCCTATCGTATACTGAGCGCATTACCGCCGGAAATAGGCATGGAATTTCTCATGGACCGTGACCCGCACGGAAATGTCCAGGTTTCAAGGATCCAGACAGAAAAACTGCTGATAGGCATGGTTGAAAAAAAACTCAAAACGCTCAAAGATGAAAAAAAATTTATAGGATCATTTTGCGCAATGGGGCACTTCTTTGGTTATGAGGGCCGATGCGCTTTTCCTTCCAATTTTGATTCTGATTACTGTTATTCGCTTGGCCTTAGTGCATCTGTGCTGATTGCGTCAGGATTAACCGGCTATCTTGCATGCGTGCGTAACCTTGTTGCTCCTCCCGACGAGTGGATTGCCGGCGGCGTACCGCTGACCATGATGATGAATCTGGAACAGAGGCGCGGCGCGAAAAAACCCGTTATAAGAAAAGCGCTTGTTGAACTGAGCGGCAGCCCTTTCAAGTCATATAAATCATTGCGTGATACATGGTTGGTTACAACGAGTTTTTGCGTACCGGGAGCGATCCAGTATTTCGGGCCTCCGGAGATATGTGATCAGCCACCGCTTACATTGCAATTGGAAAAAAATAAAAAGGAGTAGTAAATGAAAAAGACTATGATGCGATTTTTATGTTTAATGGTTTGTTGTCTGTATGTATCGGGAATTTCCGCTCAAGCGGGAAGAGATGAAACAGACAGCGATCGTATAAGCATTAGCGGCGCGGCGGAACTGCCGTTAACGCGAATAGCTGTTTTTTCATCGGGAATTGCCTATTTTGAACATTCAGGAACATTGAACGGTCCGGGAGCAATCAACCTGCCTTTCAAAACAAACGCGGTAAATGACGCGCTCATGTCGCTGGTGTTAAACGATCCCGCTTCGGCAAATCCGTCTGTTTCGTATCAATCAGAAAATACATTATTCCAAACGCTACGGAGCCTGAGAATAGACATTTCCGATTCTCCGGATATGGCAAACTTACTCGGCAGGCTGCGGGGAGAAGAAGTGGAAATCTCAGTCCCCACTCCGGTCAGCGGAAAAATTCTGGGAGTTGAATACCGTTCGCAGGAAATATCCACAACGCACGTGCCGTGGCTTTCACTGTACACCGAACACGGGATACGATCATTTAATTTCATGGATATCACTTCCCTCACATTCAGAGATCGCCGGCTTTCGGAAGATCTGAGCCGGGCGCTGGACCTCATTGCTGCGTCACGTAATTTTAACACACGGAATTTAACGGTAAACCTGCCGGGAAGCGGCAGCCGTAGAGTCTCGCTCAGTTACGTAATTCCCGCACCTGTCTGGAAAGTGTCTTACCGGCTTGATCTGGGCCAAAGCAGCCCGCTGTTTCAGGGCTGGGCAATTATTGACAATGACAGCGACACGGACTGGAACAATGTCCGACTTTCACTCATCGCAGGAAGGCCCGCTTCATTTATGCAGAACCTGTACCCCCCGTACTATGTTTCCCGCCCTACCCTGCCCCTCGCGATAGCCGGAACTGCTGCCGGTGCGGCACATGAAACCGGTTATGGCGCTCCTCAAGCCATGATGGTCCCGCCTGAACCTGCCCCTACAGCAGCCCGTGCCAGAGCCATGGCGCCGGAAGCGGAAATGATGATTATGAGAGATATGAATGTAGAAGAAACTGACTCTTGGGCAGGAACAGGATATAATCAGGCAGGCGTTACCGGCGGCGTAGTGGAAACAGCGGCGGCCACAGCAGCAGGAGATCAATTTGAATTTACCATCAGAACTCCCGTAAGCCTTAACCGCAGGATGAGCGCCATGTTGCCCCTTGTTGAATCTCCCATTGAAGCGCGCAAACTGCTGATATTTTCCGGCGCCAATGCCGTAGGAAGGAATCAAAACCCCCGTCTTGGCGCTGAATTGACGAACACCAGCGGAATGAAACTCCCTGCCGGCCCCATCACTGTATATGACGGCGGAACTTATGCAGGAGATGCCCTCATAGAATTCTGGAATGAAGGCGAAAAACGGCTTGTTTCCTACGGAGAAGACCTATCCGTTACCGGGACAGTCATGGATGTCAACAGCAGATCAACGGTTTCGGTTACTGTTTCCGGCGGCGTTATGACATTCAACCGCAGTCAGGAAATTACCAGGACTTATGTCTTCAAAAATAATGCGATGCAGGAAAAAGAACTCGTCATTGAACACCCTAAAAATCAAAACTACACCCTTGTTTCCCCTGCTGCGGCAGAAGAAACCCCAACCCTGTACCGTTTTAATGTAACCCTGCCTGCAGAAAATGAGATTTCCGCCATCGTCCTCGAATCGCGACCGGTTACAGAACGGATTACCTTGTTACAGCTCAGACAGGATGCTTTCCTGTCATACGCCAGCAGCCAGGAAATACCTCCTCAAATACGAGAAGCATTAACGCAGGCGGCAAACCTCAGAACAGCGGTAACCGCTGCCGAAACCGCAGTTACCGAAGCGGAAAGGCAGCGCACGGGCTTTGTATCGGAACAGGATCGTATCCGGAGAAATATTGAAGCAGCAGGTAATCAGTCGCAGCAGGGGCAGGAATACCTGAGCCGCTTGTTACAGCTTGATGCCAGTATTGATGCTCTCGTTCCCGAACTGGAAAGGCTGCGGGCAAATGTAAGAACCGCCCAGCAAGCTTACGAGGAGTATATTCGGAATTTGAATTTGTAAGATTAACAGGATGATTCCCAAAGAACACCGTATTGCAGGGCAGGGGGCGATATTCCTCTGCGCCCTGCTGTGGAGTACCTCAGGCCTTTTTATCAGACTCGTTGACTGGCATCCCATGGTTATTGCCGGGTCAAGAAGCCTGTTGGCCGCGTTGGTCTTGCTTGCGCTCAGGTGTTTGTTACCGGGCCAAAAGGCAGAAAAGGCAGGGGTTCGCACACTATTTAAAAACGCGCCCAAATATGTAATCTGCGGTCTTTTTTACACTGCGACAATGGTCAGCTTTGTTATTGCCAATAAAATGACTGCATCGGCAAATGCCATTTTATTGCAATATGCCGCTCCGGTATGGGCCATGCTGCTTGCCTGGATTTTCCTGCATGAACGGCCGCGTTGGGATCATTGGTGCGCTCTTGTCATGGTAAGTATGGGAATGTTTTTTGTTTTTTCCGGCGGCCTTGCCGCAGGCTCTCTGTCAGGCGATAGTATCGCGTTGATTTCCGGTATTGCTTTCGGAGCAAATACGGTTGTTCTGCGGGCAAAAAAGGACAGCAATACGGCGGATATTTTATTTTTTTCCCACATTATTTGCTTTGTAATCTCGATTCCGTTTTTCTTCTTACATCCGCCGTCCATGACTGTAAACAATATTTTATGCATGACCTATATGGGAATTTTCCAGCTTGGTCTGGCTTCGGCGCTTTTTGCCTATGGCATCAAGCGTATTCCGGCAGTACAGGCAATGCTGACCGCCACCATTGAACCTGTTTTAAATCCTGTGTGGGTACTGCTGGCAATTGGCGAAAAGCCGCAGCTTCCGGTAATTGCCGGCGGCAGTGTCATTATCGCGGCAGTGGTGTTTTCGTCTGTTGTTTCACTTTCAAAACACAAATAATATATTTTAAGGAGTATACCATGAATGTAATTTCATTTAACGGAAGCCCGCACAATGACGGGGTTATTGCAAGGGGAATTGCAATAATGAAAGACCAGCTTGAAAAAGAGGGAATTTCTGTGGAGATTGTCCATGTGGGAGACAAGGCCATACAGGGCTGTATTGACTGCCGCAAATGCAGGGAAATCGGGCATTGTGCAATTGAAGGAGATATGGTAAACGAATATTTTCACAAATTGCCATCGGCTGACGGCTTGATTCTGGGCAGCCCGGTATATTACGGCAGCATCGCCGGTACATTTAAATGTTTTTTAGACCGGCTGTTTTTTCCGGGCCCTGATATGAAATACAAAGCAGGCGCGACAATTGTTTCACTAAGACGCTCAGGCGGTATAGCAACATTTCATCAACTGAACAATTACTTCAATCTGGCCCAGATGATCATTACTCCGGGAATTTACTGGGATGTGATTCACGGCAACAGCGCTGATGAACTCAGCGGCGATGAAGAAGGCCTCCAGATAATGGAAGTCCAGGGCAGAAATATGGCATGGCTCATCAAGACTCTTGCAGCTGGTAAGAGAGAAATCCAGCCGCCGCCGCCATTTGACAGAAAATGGACGAATTTTATCCGCTGATCACTTTCTTTACTGTTTTAATACTTGCCGCATATAACGAGTTAAGCAGTCCCAAAAAGGCAGAGAGGCAGAACAGCAATTCAATTCCGGTAAGTTTCCAGATAAGACCTCCAAGGAGAGCTATTATTATACTGATAACATGATTAACTGAAATGCCTGTTGAAAGGGTTGCGGTCACTTCTTCCTGATTTTCCGAAATGTCCTGCACATATACATTGATTGCCATGCTTGCAATGGAAATGATTGAGTCAAGGATATAATTTATACAGACAACATAAAAAGCAATGTGCATGGGAAAGATCCGGTGCGAAAAACCATAGAGCAGGCAGACCACAACAAGGATGAGGGTATCGCCTATCATAACTGCTTTATAACCAACACGATCAATGAGCTTGCCGATAAGGGGGCTGGCAACAAATCCGCAAACCGCGCTTACAGCAAGCAGCAGCGAGATGACCGAAGTATCGGCGCCGTACTGCAGGATAAGCACATAGGGAGCAAAGGTGATAAACACCTGCTTGCGTGCGCCGTAAAAAACTTCCAGCATATAGAACTTGTGAAACTTTTTTGCAAAATAAAAACGCGGCCTCTCTACTTTCTGTCCGCTGTCATATATTGCCATGCAGGTAAACAGCGCGCCGATCATCAGAAACATGGCGGCACCATAGACAATTCTGAACTGGTCAAGTTTTGCAAGGCCAAGCCGGGAAAAAACGAGAAAAGCAAATGTTACCGCCAAAAAACCAACAATATTCCCCCCATGCCCCAATGCGCCGGTAACCCCCAACGATGCGCCGCTCTTGTTCTCCCGCGCCAGATGCAGTGAATGAGAAGCACGTACCGGCATAAGTATATGTTCCCCGCAGGAGTACAGTACCATGAGGGCAATCACACCGGCCTTGCCCGCTGCACCCGGGAAAAAATCAAGGGGCAATAATCCGGCCAAATTCAAACCAACTATCCCCGCCAACATCAAGCCAATGCCTATTTTGAAGATACGTTTTTCTGATAAACGGTGCATCCAGGCAAGGAATAACACCAGAAAAAGTCCCGGCAGCTCCCTGAAAAATTCGGTCACACCCCGCTCAAAAGCATCTATCCGCACGATTTCTGCAAGGAAATTGTCCTGTATTCCCCGGTACAAACCCATGGCAATACCAGAAAGCACGAGCGCCGAAAGAAAACCGCCGATTTTGACTTCAGTACGGTATATATTATTAATTGAAGGAATACGGCGTACAACCATGTTTTAGTGATACCATGAATAATCAATTTTAGGCAATCAGCATCGCATCACCGTAACTAAAAAACCGGTAATTTTCCCTGATTGCCTCAGTATAACTTTCAAGGATATATTCCCTGCCGGCAAATGCCGCAACTAACATTAACAATGTTGACTCCGGCGTATGAAAATTGGTAAACAAGGCATCTGCAGCTTTAAACCGGTAACCGGGATAAATATACAACGCCGTCCTGCCCTCCCCCGTCTTGAGTTTCCCGTCAAACCACGCACTCTCCAGCGTGCGGATACTGGTAGTTCCCACAGCAATGACTTTGCGTCCTTCAGCTTTTGCCGTTTCGATTTTTTCAGCGGTATTTTCATCAATGCTGAATGTTTCTTCGTGCATGACATGATCGGTTATATTTTCGGTGCGAACCGGTAAAAAAGTTCCCAGGCCCACGTGCAGGGTTATAAAAGCAGTTTCTATCCCGGCGGCGGCAATTCGTTCCAGTAACTCGTTGGTAAAATGCAGTCCTGCTGTCGGCGCTGCCGATGAACCGTAGGCTGATGCATACACAGTCTGGTAGCGGTCAGCGTCTTCCGGAGCATCCTGCCGTTTAATATACGGCGGCAGCGGGATATGCCCATAACGATCAAGCCAGTCATCGTCAATGAGACGATCAAACTGAAGCAGGGAGTGGGTGACCGGGGACCGGGGATCAGGGATCGGGGATCGGGGGGATACTATTTCCGCTTGAGCTATTTCGTTGTCGTTAGTGTCGTGAAACACATACCGGCTGCCCGGTTTCCGACGTTTGGCTCGCTGCACCAGTACTTTCCACTGATCCCCGATCCCTTCCAGTAAAAGAAACTCAACCCTGGTGCCGGTTTTAACGGATGTTCCGATAAGACGGGCTTTGCGTACTTTTGAATTGTTGAAAACAAGCAAAGGAAGTCTCGTCACCTCCGGGTGACGCGCCGCCCTCGGGTGGCTGCGAAATGCATCGCCGCATAGAATTTCCGGCAGTTCATGTACCATGCGATGCGACCTTATTCCTGTCTTGCGGTCAAGCACCATGAGACGGCTGTTCCCCCGCTGTTCCGGAGGGTACTGCGCAATCAGGTTATCGGGAAGATCAAAAGAAAAATCGCTTGTTTTCATGTACTGCGTTAAAATGGTGCCTGGCACCATTTACGAAATAACATGTCTTCATTGCAGATATGGCTGATCCACCATTTTTTCAGGAAATCCATAAATTGGTGCGAATCTTTATCCATAAGGCTGCTCTTTCCCAGTTTAGTCAGCATGGATGTTAACTCCTGATGAAATTCATGATGTTTATTTGCTTCAGGATAATCCATCTGCTTATGAAAGTCTTCTTCAATCCGGAAGTGGATGCGTACATAGTCATGCATCATCTCAATTATGGGGTTGAGTATGTCCTTAATATAATTATTTTGCATCCCGAAATGCAATGAATTGATAATGGTAACAATCCCTCTGTGATGCTCGTCTAATATTGGAATACCCAGGTTATATTCGGGTTTCCAGACAATGAAGACATTGTGCTCCAGAAAAAGCCGCTGTGTTTCATCTTTTTTTTCATTTGTTATCAACATAATACACCTCAATTCCATTATAACACACAAAAATAGTCCCTGTCATTACATTACTGAACACCACTTCTGTCTTTTCCCATAAATCTGCTATAATCCATATAACATGAGAATAACAAGAAGAAGGCGAAGAAACGCAAAAAACAGCAAATCTCTTTTTATCCTGCTCATAACCCTTTGTTCGATAATTGCGGCATGGCATTATGCATCAGCCAACCTGCAAGGGGACGCGCCTGCGGGTATTGGAGCTAGCATCAGCATTGCTGAAGGCAGCGTTATTGTCCATTTTATTGATGTCGGCCAGGGGGACGCTACATTGATACAAACCGATGCAGGTAATGTTTTAATTGACGGAGGCGACAGGCGGACAGCCGATGATGTTGTACGGTATCTGCACAATTTGGGGGTTGACCGTTTTTCTTATATAATTGCCACCCATCCCCACGCCGATCACATAGCCGGTCTTATCAATGTCATTAATACGTTTAATGTTGATACGATTATTATGCCCAGAGTTGCGCATACCACCGTTACTTTTGAACGGCTGCTTGATGCCATAGAAACAAATGATGTTACTGTGCGTGAACCAGCCGCAGGCAGTTCGTTTACCTTGGGCACAACTGTGTTTACGATCGTTGCTCCCAATACAACCGGATATAGAAATATGAACAACTATTCGGTATCGGTGCGCGCGGCACACGGTAGTATCGCTTTTCTGTTTACCGGTGATGCGGAAATAGAATCAGAAAATGAAATGCTTGAACGAAACCGTAACCTTTCCGCACAGGTTTTACATGTAGGACACCACGGCAGTAATTCAAGCACTACCCAGGCATTTCTCGATGCCGTTTCACCGGAAATTGCCGTTATCAGCCTGGGAGCGGGTAATTCTTACGGGCACCCACACGCAGAAGTCGTTAACCGGCTGGAAGAAGCCGGGGCAGCGATTTACCGGACGGATATTCACGGCACAATAGTCATGTCAACAGACGGTACTAGTGTGATCATACATTAAAACCATGCATTATATCATCGATAGAATAGAATCGGGAATTGCGGTATGTAACTCCATGGCAACAGGCGCGTCACCAGGAGGTGGCGAAGACATTGAAATACCTGTAAGCGAACTTCCTCCGCACAGTAAAGAAGGCAATGTACTCATAAAAACCAACGACGGTTATGTGTATGATGCGGAACTTACTGCAAAAAGACGGGCTAATTTGACGGACAGAATGAACAGGCTTTTTGATAAAAATATCAAGTAGAAAACAAAGAGCCTTCGCCATGGGTGGGATTAGTCGGTTTCAATCCCAAATGTCCATAAGCCAGTGATGTTACCATTCTGCCTCGGGGAGAACGCTGTAAAAGGCCGGCCTGAATGAGGTACGGCTCGTAGTAATCTTCCAGTGTCTCCACCGATTCGCCAATGGATATAGCAAGGGTTTCTGCTCCCACCGGACCGCCGCGGTAACGCTCAATAATAACAGTAAGGATATCACGATCCTGCTTTTCCAACCCTAATTGATCGATTTCAAGCCTCGTTAACCCATCTCTGATTACGGGTAACGTAATGGATTCACTGCCGGAAAACTGGGCAAAATCCCTCATCCGTCTCAGCAGACGGTTGACCACTCGCGGCGTTCCACGTGACGACTGTGCCAGTAATGCCGCAGCATCAGCATTGATTTTTACCTGCAATAACCCTGCTGAACGGTGTACTATTGCTTCCATGTCCTCCGGCAGATAAAATGAAAACCGGCAAGTGATCCCAAAACGGCTGATCAGCGGACCGGAAACAATTCCCGCCTTGGTGGTTGCGCCGACCAGGGTAAAGGGCTGAATGGGTATTCGTAAAGTGCGGGCCATTGGCCCCTGGCCAACAATCCAGTCAAGCTCAAAGTCCTCCATTGCAATATACAGCAGTTCTTCGATAGCCGGTTTAAGCCGATGAATTTCATCAATAAAAAATACATCGCCTTTTTTTAAGTTAGTAAGCAGCCCGACAAGGTCTTTTGGTTTGTCCATTGTCGGCGCAGAAGTCTGTACAAACCCGCTTCCAAGCTCGTTTGCCACAACCTGCGCCAGAGTAGTTTTCCCCAGACCCGGCGGCCCAATCAAAAACAGGTGATCCAGTGATTCTTTTCGTTTTTTGGCTGCGGAAATAAATACCGTAAGATTATCCTTCATAGCCTGCTGTCCCACAAATTCTGTCAACCATCGGGGCCGCAGACTATAATCACGCTCATCTTCCCCCGGAATGTGCTCAGGATGAGTGATACCGGTATGTTCGCTTTTCTTTTTCATGGTTATCTGCCTGTATTAAGCCCCTAAATTCACAATCGCATTTTTAAACAACAGTTTTTCTTTCTCAGCCTGAGATAAACCTGCCGGTATATCTTTTTCCGCCTGTGCAATAGCTTCAGCGGCTGCACGCTTATCGTAACCCATGTCCGCCAATGCGTTAACAAGGTCGCCGTAGGGTGATACTACTGCCGTCGCCGCAGGAGTGTGGATCAATTTTCCTTTTAGTGCAAGGAGCATTTTTTGAGCCGTCTTTTTCCCCAGTCCCGGAACTGCTTCCAGCCGGACTAGGTCCCCGGTTTCCAGAGCACTTTCAAGATCATCCTGCCCTATCCCGCCCATTATTTTCAGGGCGTTTTTCGGGCCTATTCCTTCAACTTTGAGCAGTTCCAGAAATGTATTCCTCCGAACCTCATCGGAAAAGCCAAAAAGCCGCATGTGGTCTTCACGGTGATACAGCCAGGTAAAGACCCGGCATTCTCCACCTGCGGACGGAAGCTGTTCAATATCGGTTGATGGCATGGATATTTCCCATTCAACACCACCGGTCATAATATATGCCGCTTCGCTGTTTTTTCCGCCGACAATGCCCTGAATGCTGTTAAACATGAATTAAGTATACAATGAAAAGCAATAAGTGATAAGTGATATGTTTACTTATTGTTTCCTTTTATTATTTCATTAAAATTAATATCCGGATTTGTATATCGTCTGCGATTTTGTGTTTTATTTTTATAATTTATTGCCATATTTGGACAATACTGTATGCAAGCCATACATTGCTCACAATTATGCTTAAATTTTGGACGTTTATTTTCAATTTCTATATTGTCTACAGGGCAAACTTTATAACAAATACTACACCCTGTACATTTTTCAGAAATATTATAGTTTTTGTCTTTTTTTGGAAAAAAACTTGATGCTTTTTCCGGCCAAAAAATAAATGGATTTATTTTTTTTATATTATTGGATTTTTTATTTATAACCAAGTCCTTAATTATATCAATTTTTATTTGTGATTCTTCAATTATTTTTTCCGGATATTTAGTCAAATCATAAACACAAATATAATTTCCAACCATCCTTACGTCAAAACCGGCATTTAAATATATTCCTTTTTCTGATAATTTTTTGTTTATTATTGACAAACCGTTTCCCGGAAATCCGCCATGAGTAGCTACAGAATAATAATAGATATTACTATAGTTAAAATTAATTTCTGAAATAAATTTTTTTAATGCATTAGGTAAACCTTCCGCATAAACAGGAAAAATAAAACCTATCCTTTCATAATCTTCAGACAAATGTTTCTCATTAAAAGATGCTACTGAGTAAATTTCGCAATTATCCAATCCGGAACCAATATCTTTTGCAACTTTCAGGCAATTTCCGGTTCCTGTAAAATAAAAAATTAAATTTTTCTTCATAACATCCCCCCATTCGCTGCGCAAATTGCCGCGCCTAATGCGTCGGCAGCGTGATCCGGTTTTGGAATATCGGTCAGGCCTAAAATAATCCGAACCATTTCCTGTACCTGTTTTTTATCCGCACCGGATACCCCGGTTACCCCCTGCTTGATGACATTGGGCCTGAATTCATGGACGGGCAGCCCGCGTTCGGCAAGAATGGCAAAAATAATACCCCGTACTTCGGCAACGGGAATGGCGCTGGAAACATTTCTCCCAAAAAATAAAATTTCAATAGCTGATTCTGTGGGCTGATAAGTATCTAAAACCGAACGGATTGATTGCATAATATAACAAAGACGCTCAGCTTGCGGCCTGCCTGCCTTTGTTTCTATTTTACCGTGAGCAACATAGTGTATTTTTCCGTTTTTGGAATCAACAACACCCCAGCCTGTAGCGGCAAGACCGGGATCAATCCCAATAATACGCCTAACCTTCAAAACCCTCGGGGATGCCGACATTGGTATAGACATTTTGGATGTCTTCGTTGTCTTCAAGTTTTTCAACCAATTTTAGAACTTTTGCGGTAGCTTCATTGTCAAGCAAAACTTCAACATCAGCGACCATGCTTACCTCGGCGCTCATTGTTTCAAATTCTTTCGCTTGTAATGCGTTCACCACCGCTTCAAAATCTTCGGGGGCGCTCGTTACCTGGATGATGCCATCCGAGGCGGCGATATCTTCCGCACCGCCGTCCAGAGCAGCTTCCATTACTGCGTCTTCGGTGTATTTATCACCATCAAGAGTGATGACTCCCTGCCTTTTAAACAGGCGGGAAACCGCACCGGATGTAGCAAGCTGGCCGCCTGATTTTGTGAGCATACTGCGGATATCCGCCGCTGCCCGGTTTTTATTATCAGTCAACACCTCAATTAAAACCGCAACACCACCCGGAGCATACGCTTCATAAACGAGCTCTTCATAACTAACACCTTCAAGCTCGCCGGTTCCTTTTTTTATGGCACGGTCGATATTATCCTTGGGCATATTCGCGCCCCGCGCCTTGATAATGGCAGTGCGCAGTTTTGGGTTGCTATCCGGATTGCCGCCCCCCATACGTGCAGCAATGGAAATTTCCTTGATCAGCTTGGTAAATATTTTGCCGCGTTTCGCGTCAGCGGCTCCTTTTGCATGTTTAATAGTCGCCCATTTACTGTGGCCCGACATAAGTACTCCTTAAAATCATAGAATGTTTACCCTATTGTATCAAAACATAAAATAAATGTACAGTAAGTTTGAAGTAAAATTATGGAAAAACCTTTTGTTGTAGACAGAACAAAATATAGCGCCCAAAACCCGCTGATAATCGCCGAATTGGGGACTTCTCACGGCGGAGACTTGAATAAAGCCAGAGAACTGGCGGCAGCGGCGGCGACGGCGGGAGCATCCTGCATCAAACTGCAAATGGTCTTTGCCGATGAGATACTCCATCCTAAAACAGGTGAGGTAACCCTTCCCGGCGGCAGAATAGGTTTATATGACCGGTTTAAACAGCTTGAAATGCCGTTTGATTTCTACGTAAAAATAAAGGAATACATAGAATCATTGGGGCTTTTATTCTTATGTACCCCCTTTGGCCTGAAAAGCGCACAAATGTTGAGGGAATTACAGCCTAAAATCGTAAAAATCGCCTCACCTGAACTAAATTTTACCGCTTTACTGCAAGAAATAGCCCAATGGGGTCTGCCGGTATTACTTTCCAGCGGTGTGTCAACACTCGGGGACATAGAGGAAGCGCTTGGCATATTTGAGACCAGGGACCAGGCAGTATCCCTGCTCCACTGCGTTACCGCTTACCCGGCGCCGGAGACGGATTATAATTTACGCGTTCTGAAAAGCCTGGGATCCGTTTTTGGGGTTTCGACAGGAGTTAGCGATCACAGCCTTGACCCGGAACTTGTTCCGGCACTGGCAGTAAGCCAGGGGGCAGCAGTCATCGAGAAGCATTTTTGCCTGTCCCGTGATGATCCCGGCCTGGATGACCCCATTGCACTCCCGCCATCAGAGTTTACCAGCATGGTCAGGGCTATCCGCCATGCCGCAGAGAGGGGGACAGAAGAAACCATATCGGTTTTGCAAAGCGAGCGGGGAGCCGCAATGGTAGAAGCAGTACTGGGAAACGGGATAAAAATACTAGCACCGTCGGAACGAGAGAATTACCGGCGGACAAACCGCTCAATTCACGCCCTGCGGGATATTCATCCGGGTGAAATTATCACAGCGGATGATTTTGCAGTATTGCGAACAGAGAAAATTCTCCGTCCCGGGCTTTCTCCGTCATGGGGAAACATCCTGCCCGGCAGAAAGGTGCGGCAGTTTATCCCGACCGGCGAAGGCATACGGGTTGAAGACATATAAAGAATTTGATATTAAGAGTTAGGAATTAGGAATGGCAGCGATTATTGAGCCCAGAGTTTTGAAAGGTTTCAGAGATTTTCTCCCTCCCGCTGAAATGATCCGCCGCATTATTACCGAATCAATCGAAGCATCGCTGCGGTCTTTCGGATTTGTTCCAATTGATACGCCCGCACTTGAGTATGCGGAAATACTTTTTGGCAAAAGTTTGCAGAACCCGCCGTCTCCGGGTGTCGTGCCGCCCGGAGGCAGCGGGACACCGGGTGGCAGTGAAACCGAAAAACAAATATACCGTTTTACCGACAGCGGCGGCAGGGATGTCGCACTTCGTTTTGATTTAACCGTTCCTTTCGCCCGTTATGCAGCCCTGCACCAGCAGGAACTGCACTTTCCTTTCAAACGGTATCACATTGGCAAGGTATGGCGCGGGGAAAATACCCAGCGCGGACGATACCGGGAATTTACGCAGTGTGATTTTGATATCATAGGCAGCGACAGCCCGGCTGCGGATTTTGAAATTCTGCTGATGATCCGCTCTACGCTGCAAAGCCTGGGACTTGATGTCACCATAAAAGTGAATCACCGGGGTTTATTTAACCGCTTTCTCTCCCATATCGGGCTGGAAGGAAGATCTGTTGAGATACTGCGCACTGTGGACAAACTTGCCAAAACGGGAATTGATGTGACCAGAGAATCCCTTATTGCCATTGCCGGGGAAGCAAACACACAAAAACTGCTGGAATTTATCAGCGCCGGCCGCGGCAGCGCTGCGGATAATTCTTTTGAAAACACTCTGGAGCGCATAACGGCTTTGTCAGGCGGCCCTTCTCCCGAATCCGAGCGGCTTGCCATGCTCAAGCGTTTTATGAATGATTCCGGTGCCGGAAGCGGCGATTTTTCCCTCGATCCGTCAATTACCAGAGGACTCGATTACTATACCGGCGTAGTATTTGAAACATTTCTCACCGAACTTCCCGACATTGGCTCCATCTGCTCCGGCGGCCGTTATGACAACCTCGCCGGATTGTATTCAAAAAACTGTATATGCGGCGTCGGCTCGTCCATCGGCCTTGACCGGATGATCGCCGCCCTTGAAAGTTTGGATAAACTGCCCGCAGTTTCGGGCTTTTCCGTTGCCGCTATCGCGTGTATCAAGCAGGAGGACTCAGGCTTGTACCAGGCTCTTGCGGCAAAATTCCGGCAAGCGGGCATCCCCTGCGAAGTGTTACTCGAACCCGCAAGCGGACAGTTGGTTAAACAGTTTGTCCTTGCCGAAAAAAAAGGTTTACGCTGGATAATAATCCCCGGTGAAAACCCGCTGAACGGCCCTCTCACTATTCGCAACCTTGCCGGAAGGAAAAACATTGAAGGACTTTCCGTTGATGATATAATAGCAATGATATCTGATTTTTAGGAGGATTTATATGAAAACAGGAGTGCAATTATATACGGTACGGGAGTATGCAAAAGATCCGGAAGGCATTGAAGCTACTTTGAGGAAAGTTAAAACCATGGGGTTTGATGTTATTCAAATCTCGGGACTTGGCCCCTGCGACATAGATCTCCTGGCAGGCTGGGTAAATGAACTCGGGCTGTATGTCTGCTGTACCCATAACCCATGGAATCGTTTGGCGGCACATGATGAATTAAAAAAAATAATAACGGAACACAAAAAATTGGGATGTCCGGTCATTGGCCTTGGCATGAAACCCGATATCTATCCCGACAGTTATGAAGGGTATACCCGCTTTATAAAAAAAATCAATGAAATTTGTAAAATAGTACAGGATGAAGGACTGACATTCGCGTATCACAACCATGACCTGGAATTTGAAAAATTCAACGGAATAACGGCGATGGATCGCATGACCGAAGAATGTCCCCATCTGGAGATAATCCTCGACATTTTCTGGGTACAGGCAGGTGGAATCAATCCATCTAAATATCTGGAAAAATTATACAAGCGGATAAACATTGTGCATCTTAAAGATTTCCGCATTTCCGGGCGGACACGGCAATTTGCCGAAATCGGCGAAGGCAACCTTGACTGGGCTGAAATATTTTTTCTCTGCGAAAAGCTGAACATTCCGTACGCTGTCATAGAACAAGACACAAACTTTCTAAACAATCCCTTCGACAGTCTTGCGTTAAGCAAAAAGTTTATCGTGGAGCACGGTTATTGGAAATGAACTACCAGTCCTCCATAGCTTGTTTGAACGCCAAAGCCGAAGCGCGGATAATGTTTTCGTTAATGCAGTAAGCGAAACGCACCCAACCCGTTTTACCGAAACCGGATCCGGGTACGCCGAGGATTAAATATTTTTTCAAATGGTTAATGAAAGCCATATCCGGTGAAATTCCCGCATCCGCACTATCAGGCTTCTTCCTTTCGGGAACCTTGCAAAACAGGTAGAAAGCACCTTCGGGGACGGCATATTCAATGGTTACTTCGTCAAGAACTGCGGTAAATGCGTCACGGCGGTGGGCATAAATGCTGACATCAACACTCGAATCGGTTAATTCTGCGACAATTCTTTGCATAAGAGCCGGTGCGTTTACAAAGCCAAGCGTGCGGGTAGAGTAGATTAGGCCGTTCATCACATCGTCTTTTTCTGCAATATCAGGGCTGACGGCAATGTAACCAATCCTCTCACCTGAAAGAGAAAGACTTTTTGAATAAGAGTTGACAATGATCGTTTCGCTGTATGCGCTGAGAAGTGGCGGGACATGTATGTTATACGCTATTTCTCGGTAAGGTTCATCGGAAACCAGGTAGGGCAGCCGCCCGGTGTTTTTTCCACACTCAACAAGAAGCTGCGCAAGGGCGGCAATGTCCTGCTTCGGATACACTTTTCCGGTAGGGTTGTTGGGGGAATTTATAAGCACAGCGGCTGTTTGGGAAGAAAGCGCCTCGCCTATCGCTTTAATATCGAGGTTGAAGTCAGCAAGCGAATCAACTTCAATAAGTTTTGCCCCGTGGTTTGCGGTATAGGGGCGGTACTCCATGAAAAACGGCCGGGTAACAATGACCTCATCACCGGGGTTGCAGATTGTTTTAAATACCGCATTCAGACCACCGGCAGCACCGGATGCCATCACAATATGTGAACCGTCTATCGAAACCTCGTGTTCCAGCGACGCTTTTTTTGCGATAGCTTCCCGTACATCGGGATAACCGCCGTTAGGCATATAACCATGGGAACCTTTTTTATTTTCCTGTGCAAGTCTGACAAATACATCGTGAAAGGCAGGCGGAGGATCAACATCGGGATTCCCCAGGGAAAAATCAAACACTTTTTCCGTGCCATACTGTTTTTTCAGCGCATTCCCCTCCTCAAACATTTTTCGGATCATGGATGATGAACCAAGGGCATTTTTAATGCTTTTTGCGATTGGCATGATGGTACTCCTGTTACCAATATACAGCAATGGTACTAAAACTGTATAGTAACATTATGTTAATGAAAAGAAAACAACTACCCGCTATCCCGCTTGATGAATGTCTTGCCTCTGCCGGAAGTACCAGGGCGCTCGTAACGGGAAAGGATGTTTACCGGCACATACCCGAATTGTTGAATCTCCACTATAATTCACAGCGGGTGTTTATTATTGCCGATGAAAACACCATGCAAGCTGCCGGAACGGAAATAGAACAAATACTTTTGGCACATGACATTGAAATAACCGGAAAATGTATTTTCCCGGCAGAACCGCGATTGCACGCAGACTATTGCCACATTGAAACCCTGGTAAAAAAAATGTCGGCATTGGGCGGATATCAGCCGTTTACGCCGGTGGCCATTGGAGCAGGAACCATTAACGATTTGGTTAAGCAGGCATCAGCCGATGTGTCCCTGCCCTACCTTTGTATTCCAACTGCGGCATCTGTTGACGGTTATACGTCATTCGGATCGGCGATACTCAAAGACGGTTTTAAACAGACGCTCTCCTGCGAAGCGCCGCGCTGTATTGTTGCAGACACCGGTGTATTGTCTCGTGCCCCGTCATGGCTGTCATCGTCTGGATTTGGCGACCTGGCCGGAAAGATCATTGCAGGTTCCGGCTGGATCATAGGGGATGCCGCCGCTGAGTTTGGTGCAAAAGGTTCGGGCCGCATAGAACCCAGGGCATGGGCCATGGTGCAGAACGGGCTGTACGATTATCTTGATCGGTCAATTTCAGCCGTTCACGGCGATCAAGACGCACTCCAGGCATTATTTGAGGCGCTATCCATCACCGGATTTGCCATGCAATATGCCAGAGATTCCCGCCCGGTATCAGGCGCGGAGCATCTTATTGCCCATATTTGGGAAATGGACGATCTATCGATTAACGATGTTCCGGTTTCTCACGGTCATAAAGTTGCAATGGGAACATTGGCAGGTACTGCATTTCTTGAAGTGTTGTTTGCGGATCCAAATGAGCCGCCTCCCCGTTCTGTTTCTTTCCGCCATCCTGGTCTTGACGAACGTGTCAGCGAAATAAAAACCGCTTTTTCCGGCAGTCCGGCGCTGGAAAGCGTTCTTATAACCGGTATTGAAAAATTCCACGATGAAGAAAATGCCGCCCATATTCGAGATGGATTTTATGATACATGGAAACCCCTCCGTGAAAAAGTACTTGAACAGATTATGCCTTACAGCGAATTAAAGAAAATGCTTGAAAAAGCCCAATGCCCTGTCCGGCCTCAAGAGATCAACCTTACCCGCAATGCCGTTATCGCTTGTTTCCGCCGTGCCCAGATGATCCGTAACCGCTACACCGAACTTGATCTTGCCTGGGACCTCGGCTGCCTTGAAACCGTTCTTGCAGGAATGGAAGCTTCGGAGAAGTATTTATACTAAACCAATGTTCGTGCAATCCGTACAATGTCGGCAAAAACCCCGCCGGCGGTTACCTGAGCACCCGCGCCCGGGCCTTTAATCACTATGGGTAGTTTAGAGTAACGGTCGGTGGTAATTACAACCATGTTGTCGCTGTCAACCAGTGAACGGAATGGGCTGCCTGCCGGTTCTGCCCTAAGGGTCAGTTTTGCCGAACCTTCTTCGATCACTACGACGTAACGTAAAGCCATTCCCTTGGCGGCAGCCTCGGCACGGCGTTTTTCAAACACGGCGTCTGATTTTTCAAGCTCAGTGAAAAAGGCGTCTACGGTTTTTGCCTTGAAACAGGCCGGTGGCAGAATTGGCTCGATAGATACATTGGCAAATTCAAGGGACATTCCCCACTCGCGGGCAAGGATTAAGGCCTTGCGCGCAGCGTCCATGGCGTTAAGGTCGTCTCTGGGGTCAGGTTCTGTGTATCCTTTTGCTTTTGCTTCACGAACAAGGGCAGAAAATGATTTTTTGCCGTCAAAATTATTGAAAATAAAACTTAATGTTCCCGAAACAACCGCTTCTATGCGGCGGATATTGTCACCGGAAAGATACAGATCACGCAATGTTGAGATAACCGGAAGCCCGGCACACACCGTTGTTTCGTACAGGTACGGAATCCGCCGTTCACGGGAATAATCAATTAATTGTTTATAATATTTTAATGTACCTGAATTTGCCCGTTTGTTGGGAGTTACAATAGAAATAGAAGCGGAAAGGATCTTCGCATAACAGGCTGCAATAGCATCACTGGCAGTACAATCGCAGAAACAGGCATTGGGCAGATTGAGTGAAATCATCTTGTCAACAAAAGCGGCAAGGTTAAACGGTTCAAGCCGTGAATCACCGGCCGCCGCGCTGTCAAGCATTTTTCGTGTTTTTTTTGGTTCAAGCCCTTCATGGGAAAAAACCATGTAATCCACATTTGCCGCTCCTACGAGATTGATCCTGATTTTATCCCTCTCGCCGAGAACTTTGTGGTGGCTGGCAATTTGGTCAAGCAGGGTACCGCCAATATGACCGGTTCCAACCAGAAACAAATTGACAGACCGGATGGTTGACTGGAAAAACGCTTCATGCACGGCATTGAGTGCTTTTGCCTCATCATGCCTGGGGATTACTGCGGAGATGTTAATTTCGGAAGACCCCTGGGCAATGGCAACTACATTAATACCGTTACGTCCCAGCGCATGGAAAAACCTGCCGGAAGTACCGGTTGTATTTTTCATTTTTGAACCAACTACGGCAATAACAGAAAGATCCTTTTGCGCAACCGGCTTTTCAATACTACCCGTCTGAATTTCCCGGGCAAATTCTTCTGCAAGGACTATTTCGGCATGATCCGCTTCATGGGGCAGGACGGCAAAACAAATAGAATACTCGCTGGAACTCTGGGTTATCAGCATAACGCTTATTCCGCGTCCGGCAAGAGCGCTGAACACCCGCGCAGAAAAACCGGCTACCCCGACCATGCCCGTGCCTTGAATTCTTACCAGGGCAATATTGCTTATCGAACTGATTCCCCTGATGGGAAATTCACCTATTGCCGCTTTGCTGACAATTCGTGTTCCGGTTCCTGCCGGATTATATGTATTGCGAATGGATATAGGTATACCTTTTTCCAGCGCCGGTTTTATTGTCGGGAAAAACAACACCTTAGCGCCAAAATGGGAAATTTCCATGGCTTCTGTGTAGAGCATTTCATCGATCTTGAATGAATTTTTTACCAGCCGGGGATCGGCAGTATGAATGCCGTCAACATCTGTCCAAATTTCTACCTCATCAGCACAAAGAGCCGCTCCAAAAATCGCCGCAGTTAAATCAGACCCGCCGCGTCCAAGGGTAACAGTTTGACCATCCGCAGTTGAGGCGATAAATCCGGTTGTTATGTGCAGGGGTCCGGCACCTAAATTCTTAGATACTGGTAATTTATGTGCTGTGTTGAAAAAAGAGCGTATTTTGGCGTAGGTTTCTTTGTACAGGCATTGTGCATTTCCAAAGCGGTTGTTAGCTGTAATCATTGTCCTGGCATCAAGGTAAATTGCTTTGATTCCGTTGGCATTCATTATACAGGTTAACAGCGCTGCTGAAAGGCGCTCACCAAAACTCATTACCAGATCCAGGGTACGGGGGGAAAGTTCGCCCAATAAAGCAATTCCGTCTAAAATTCGATTCAATTCTGCAAGAAGGTTGGTATTTTCAGTAATGGCTTTCTTTCGATCTTCGCCTTTGAGAAAAATTGCTGCCATTTCCCTGTGCCGTGCAGTTATTTCGCCAAGCTGTTTCTGCGAGGTTTCTCCTTTCGCCGCCTGCCGGGCCAGGCTAATGAGGCTGTCGGTAACACCGGATAAAGCGGAAACTACCATCACCGGAACTGTATCTTTGCTCATTTTGAGAATTTCTATGATCCGGTTAACTCCTGCCAGACTGCCTACGGATGTACCGCCGAATTTTAGTACTTTCATACATTCCATCATACTGTACTTTCTCATATAATTCCTAGTATAGTGAAAAAGGAGGATTACCATGAGAATGGTTTTAACGGAGATTACAGTATAGTGCCAGGCACACAAAACCGTTATTATTTTGACTGGGCCGCCTCCGCAATCCCCGATCCTGTCTCCAGCGAAATACTGATTCCTTTTGGTAACCCGTCGTCTCCCCATTTTGAAGGCCGTGCTGCCCGTGAAGCCCTCGAAAATGCACGCAGCCGCTGTGCTTCAGTGATGAGTGTCCCTCCCGAAACGGTGTTTTTCACATCCGGCGGCACTGAATCTAACTGCATTCCCCTGTATTCGCATCTTGCCCGTAAATGCAGCGGGCGGATTATTGCTTCCGCCGGAGAACATTCTTCGGTAACGGAAAACCTGAAAACCCTTGAAAGGCAGGGAAAACAAACCGGTGAAATTCCCATTGATTCATCAGGCAGGGTAACACCGGAATTACTGACAAAAACGCTTGAAAAATACGATGATGTACGGTTTGCTGCCATCATGGCCGTTAACAACGAAATAGGAACGGTTAACAACATAAATACTTTACGGGATATAATAAAAAACAGAACCGATTCGCCGCAAAAAGGCGGTGCACCCATTTATCTGCATTGCGATATAGTTCAGGCAATGGGGAAAATCCCTCTAGACATTCCCGGATGGGATATCGATTCTGCCTCGGTGAGCGCCCATAAAATCGGCGGTCCAAGGGGCATTGGCCTTTTGTATTTACGTAAGCCATTGGAAACGCTGTATTCGGGCGGCGGTCAGGAAAAAAATATACGGCCCGGTACGGAAAATATTGCCGGGGCCATTGCCCTTGCTGCTTGCCTTGAAAACCACGCTCTGCCGGAAAAGTTTACTACAGAATATGCTGCCGCTCGCAGCCGTTGGCGGAAATTACTGACCGCACTGAAAAACATTGATCGCTGCCGGATTATCCCCGGCAACCGGGACATTGACGATGACGGCTTTTCTCCGTACATCGTACAAGCTGCTTTTCGGGACATCCCCGGCGAGGTAATGACCCGCGCATTGGACGATCTTGGCTTTGCCGTTTCTACAGGGTCAGCCTGTTCATCTTCTTCCCCTGAACGCCCTGTGTTAACCTCTATGGGGATCGAGGATAACGTCAGCCTCGAAGGAATACGCATCTCCCAGGGCTGGTCAACCACCGAAGAGGAAATAGACCTGCTCCTTGCCGCCATCAACGAGGTACTCAAATTTCTATGATTTGGCTGTTGAAACCGGCGGAGCTATCACTCAAAGGCGGAAACCGCAAATTGTTTGAACTGGCCCTGAAACGAAACCTGCAAACAGCTCTGGCAGGATGCAATGTACAGATAACCATGCGTACCGGCCGTATTTTTTTACATGGAACAGAAATGGAGCAAGCAGTAATAGAAGATGCGCTGCGCCGTCTAATAGGAATTTCCGGCTGGGCGCAGACCCGGAGTCTGCCAAAAACCATTGAAGAGGTGCTTGCCGCCTGTGTTGATGAAGGGAAGAAACTCCATGCACAGGGCATTACATCTTTTAAAATCGAAGCACGGAGAACCGACAAGAGTTTTCCCCATGATTCGTATGCCCTGCGGTGCATGGGCGGCCAAGCCGTGCTTGATGCTGTCCCGGGAATGATAGTTAATATCCATAATCCCGGCGCAGTCATCAGGATTGAGATACGTGAAAAGGCATATATTTACAGTGATGCCCAAAAAGGTTTGGGAGGACTGCCTGTAGGTACCGCCGGACGAGGACTACTGCTTCTTTCCGGGGGAATCGATTCACCGGTTGCCGGTTTTCTCATGGCTTCTCGCGGTATGGGTATTGATGCAGTACATTTTCATGCATACCCGTATACTTCTGAAGAAGCGAAGCAGAAGACTATTCGCCTTGCGCAGATACTCGGCAGTTACTGCATGGGAATACGACTGTACATTGTTGGTTTTACCAAGGTGCAGATGCGGATCAAAGAATCCGCTCCCCTGCCCTGGTCTACTATATTGCTCCGTATGGCAATGATGGACTGCGCCGAAAAAATCGCCCGAAAAATAAAATGTAAATGTATTATTACCGGAGAAAGCCTTTCCCAGGTTGCCAGCCAAACCATCGAAAACCTTACCTGCACACAAAACCGCATGATACTCCCGGTACTGCGTCCCCTCATCGGCATGGATAAAGACTCCATTATCAAAAAAGCAGAACAAATTGACACTTATAAAACATCTATCGAACCGTTCGAAGACTGCTGTGTTCTGTTTAACCCGCCCCACCCCATCCTGCACGGCGATCCTAGCGAAGCAAACCGGCTGTATGAAGCACTAGAATTGGAGCAGCTTATCGAAGAAGCATTGCGGGACTGTGAGATAATAAAATGTTAAGAAATTGAAACGGTGTCAGACACCGGTTTTCCATAACCCGTGCAGATTGCAGTAAGCGTACACTGCCACCGGTGTATCATCTGAAAAAACAAATGATGCTTTTGGTTCTTCCCCGGTTTTCAGGGATTTACGCTGGCCGCCGCGTTTGGTTTCCGCATACACAAAAGCAATATGATGCCCTTCTTCCATCGGGTGCGGCGTACTTCCAACCTGGACGCTGATGCCGTCATTTGAAGCTGTTACTGCGGGCAGGTGTTTTTCAGTACTTGCCTCAACGGTATTGGGAACCAGTTCTGTTAGTTCCTCACCGCAGCATATCATTGGCACACCGCTATTGTTGATAAGTCCGACGAAATTGCCGCATATCTTGCAGACAAAAAACTGCATATATTTACCTCCTCTACTGATTTGTTAAATAATTTTGCAACAATTTAATAAATTGTACAAGGCCCCTGATTAAAAGCGATATAATCAATGTATAATAGGCTGCAAAGGTCAGTTGTTTACCGTATTGATGTTATGCTATAATATTACCAAGGATTATCAATGAAAAACACATTAAACAAACATTCACTATTTTTTATTGTTTTGGCAGCCCTTGCCATTTCCGCCTGTTTCAGCCCCTGGCATGGGGATAAGGCAACAATCACCATAAACCTGGGGAGCGGCGCAGGCCGTTCTTTAACCAGTTTTATTGCCGGGTTTGACCACCGGGTGGAGTTCAGGGGCCCCAATGGAATAATAATCACACGTGAAGCCCTTGCCGGCTCAAATTTTATTCAGGTAACGGTTGAACCCGGACGCTGGGATATTAAAGTAGATGCCTACACAGATGCCAACTCTGATGGCAGAATATACGCCACAGGATCAGCCAGCATTGAGGCACGCGCAGGGCAGAACACCTCCGTTCCCATACAGATGAACTTCACCGGACAGCCGGTTTTTGGCTGGACCGAACTAAAACAGGCAATAGAGAATATCGAAGGGGAAGAAATCTTTATTTTGTCCAACGATACCCCCAGCTTATGGAACGCCGGTACAACCATAGTAATAACCAGGGACATTACCCTGCTTGTTGCAGGCGGGGATGTTACCATTACGCGGGACAGCGCTTTTACCCAGGCAGCCCTGTTTAGAATATTCGACGATGGAGTGCTTACCCTTGGCGGATCCCTGGTCATTGACGGCGGTGATCTGGATAATGGAAATGCCAGCCTTATTGAAATAGGGACCAACAGTTCTTTCGTGATGCATACCGGGGTTATTCTGCAAAATAACCGCGCCGACATGGGCGGCGCAGTTTTCGTCAACGGCGGCGACTTTACCATGCACGACGGAACCATCAAAAACAACAAGGCATTTGCCGCAGGCGGGGTAGGTTTAATGGACGGAACCTTCACCATGAAAGGCGGAATCATCAATGACAATACCTCCCTTACCGGCGGCCCACAGGGGGTTGGCGGCGCCGGCGGGGTAGGTATAAGCGACGGAACCTTTACTCTGGATGGCGGAACCATCACGAACAATACAGCAGATGACACCGGCGGCGGCGGAGTAGGCATGGACGGTGGAACATTTAGGATGATCAGCGGGACTATCAGAGATAATGAATCACGTGACGGCACCTCCGGCGGGGGGATAGCTGTATCCGGCGGAGACTTCACTATGGAAGGCGGGGACATCTCAGAAAATACAGCACATTCCGGCGGCGGGGTGTTCGTTGCTTCCAATGCCAGTGGTTTCGCACAATTTTCCATGTCCGGCGGATCCATCTTGGGAAACAGCGCAACCGGCAGCAGCGGCGGCGGGGTGCTTGTGTCTAGGGGCGGTGAATTCACTATGTCCGGCGGCGTAATCGGCGGCAATAATGCATTTGTCAGCGGCGGTGGAGTGGAAATATTCAATGGACTCTTTATAAAATCAAGCGGAACCATCTACGGCTATGACGGCGGCACTAACGCCAACACTTCTGGTTCTGACTTTGCGGTGTTTTGTTCCAATGACGATATTTCTTCATCAATACCAGCGTACACCAGAACCTTCACCGCCGGACCGGAGGTACTGATAGATACCGACGAACCAGGAGAACAGGGCGGCTGGGACGGCGGCGCAGGCACAACCGTCGACCCCTTTCGCGTATACACCGAGGCCCAACTGCGGCTGGTGGGCAGAGCCGACAGCCAGTGGACGGATTGGAAACTCGACTCCCATTACCGGCTTATGGCGGATATTACGCTGGCAGCTCCTGTTTCGCCGGGAACCAGCAACTGGACGCCCATTGGCGACCAGAGTTTTGGGGATGGATTTACCGGTACCTTTGATGGCAGGGGCCATACCATCAACGGCCTTACCATTACTTCCGACGATCACATTTATGGAGTCGGATTCTTTGGTTCCCTTGGGGATCAAAATCCTGTGAACCAGGGAGCGGGTGCGGGCGTGGTCAGGGATCTTCGGTTAAGCAACGTAGATATCAACGTGACCATAGGCAATGTGGGCAGTATAGCGGGGTACAACTACGGCCTGGTCGAGGGGGTCCATGTCTCCGGGGAGGTTCGCGGAGACGGCACCGTGGGCGGTCTGGTTGGAAGTAATCGCCATAGGGTGTCCCATTGCAGTGCCGCGGTCAGGGTTATCAGCACCGGTGCGAGAACGGGCGGTCTCGTTGGAGATAACGACAGCGCCACTATAACACGATCCTTTTCCACGGGCAATGTTGATGGTACTATTCAATTCGGCGGCCTGGTAGGAGTTAACGTAGGTGCCACCGCTAGAGTGGAGAACAGCTATGCCACCGGCACGGTGACCGGAGGCGATACGGGTGGCGGCTTGGTGGGGACTAACGACCAAGGCACAGTGACGAATAGCTATGCCTTGGGTGAAGTTACCATTGGCTCGTCGAATGGTGGTGGCTTGATAGGTAATATGTCAAGTGGTACTGTGGAGAACTCCATTGCCCTCAACCCAAATATAACATTTGGTAGTGGTGATTATTTCGGCCGCGTCGCAGGCACATCTTTGGGTTCTATTTCGAACAGCTACGGCTTTCATAATATGCTGCAATCGGGAAACCCATGGGTTGGTCAGTGGAATGACACCACCCATGATGGCCGAGGAGGCGCGGATGTGAACGCAGCACAAGTTAAAACGCAATCATGGTGGACGGCTTCCGGCCCCGACGGACCGGGCTTCGACTTCTCCCCCGACAGCCCCTGGGTCTGGACAGATGGTTTCATGCCGCGCCTGCGCAACGAAGAAGGCAATCCGATTGGTCAGCCTGTTCCCTGGCCGGCGCATTTTAATTGATATAGCGCATAGGCGGGAAATTTACAGGAGGTAGTTGTATGGCTGATTATCAGATTATAACAGAGAAAAATAAACCGCGATTCGTTGTTTTGCCTTTTGGCGATGAAGCCGCAGCATTGGATTATTTGGACGAATTGTGGGCAAAAAAGGCTGTAGAAAAATTTAACAGAGAAAAAACAAAAAAATTATATTCTTTGGCAGATGTTAATCAAATCCTGAAGAACCCACAATGATGCCGATTTTAGGAGAGAAAAATTGAAGATTTTTTACACTACCATTTTTTTATTTCTGGTTGTTCCGGCGTTTCTTTCGGCACAGACAGCGGCAAGAATTGAGCAACTGCTGGAAACACAAGCTGTCGATTACGAAAAAGCGGCGCAGCTGGTTCTTGAAGCGGCAGGCATAACGGACTATACCGGGCAGGATGAGGCGTTCAATTATGCGCACGAACAAGGCTGGCTGCCCAAAAATGCCGCACCAGACGGCGAAGCGAGTCTTGCCGGGGTTTCCCTGCTCATTATGCGCTCATTCAGGATGAGGGGTGGTATTATGTATACCATTTTCTCAAATCCCCACTATGCGTATCGGGAACTGGCGTACCGGGAAGTTATCCAGGGCAGAGCCACAGCGAATATGGCCGTATCAGGGGAGTTTCTGTTGTTTATGGTAAACCGCCTCCTGTACCTCAAAGAAGAAGGCCTCCTGTGAAAAAGTTTTTATTGTATTTATTGTTAACTGTTAATTGTTCTCTGTTAATTGCTTTTGATTATGATTTTGGTGTTATTCTCGATCAAAATGCAAGCCTGGGCGGTCTTGGAGGCAGCGGCAGCTTTGAATATTCGGGCATCCTCGTTCCGCGCTTTTCTACCCATTTTAGCGATATGGGCGAGTTGTATGTTTCTGCCGGAATCCAGGCAGAATACCTGAACGATGCGGGGAATATTGCGCCGGAACTTCTGCGGACTGAAATGTCTCTGAGATTCGGCGCTCTGGGAATCAGAGCCGGACGAATGGCGTACTCTGATCCCCTGGGGTTTATTGCGGCAGGGCTGTTTGACGGCGCGCAGGTTTTTTACGACACACAGGCAGGCATCTTCAACGCCGGCGCCTGGTACACGGGGCTGTTGTACAAAAAACGGGCCAATATCGCCATGACCGGCGCAGAACTAAAATCGTACAATGCAGGGCTGGATTGGGATGACAACAGTTATTTTGCTCCCAGCCGCATGATTGCCGCACTGGGCTGGGAACATCCGGCCTTGAGAGAATTTATGAGGGTAAGGGCTGCAGTATTGGGCCAGTTTGATTTAAACCAAAATGCCAATCTAGCTAACCTCGATCTGAGCGGTTACATTCCCTTGCACAGCCAATATCTGGCGGCAAAAGTAACCGTACCGCTTGGGGCGTTTATCTTTGACCTGGGAGGCGGCTTGTCTCTGATGCAGACTGACGGCACCTGGGAAGGCGTTGCCTTGGCAGGGGAATTCGGGGCTGCATGGCATCTCACCGCGCCATTTGACAGCCGCCTGTCCGTTACCGGCCGGATAACGAGCGGAGTCACCGAAGATACAGGTATCCGCAACTTTATACCCATAGCCGCTGATTTTCAGGGCAATGTACTCAAGGCAAGGATTCCCGGACTTTCAGTGATAACCCTTGATTACCTTGCCCGGCCGCTCCAAACCCTTGCCGCAAGCCTGACATCTTCATTCTTTATCATGAGCGATTTGGGATATACGGAGTATCCGGCAAACATCGAAGGCAATACCAATTATTTTTTGGGAACAGAAATCTTCGGGCGAGCATTGTGGAGCCCGTATTCGGATTTACAACTCAATTTGGGCGCGGGAGCTTTTATACCTGCCCTGGGAAATGTGGCGCAGGATGCAGATGTACTGTGGCGGTTAGAACTCGGTGTCATTTTTTCGATTTATTGATAAGGAGAATGTATGAAAAAGATCATTTTAGCGATTTTCTGTGCAGCGATAGCGTTTAACGCTTTTGCCCAAAACGGTGTAATCAGGGAATTGAGCGGGACGGTAGAAATAAAAGCCCCCGGTTCTACTGATTTTACACCGGCAAGCATGGGTTCACAGATAAGCCCGAACACGGTTATTTCTACGGCATTCAACAGCTCCGCTCTTATTGCGGTTGGCAGCACGCTGCTTACCGTGCGCCCCCTCACCCGCCTGACCCTCACGGAAATACAGGCAGCCGCAGGATCTGAAACCCTCAATGTCAACCTCCAGGCAGGCAGGGTACGGGTGGACGTTAATCCCCCGGCGGGAACGAGGGCAACCATGCAGGTAAGCAGCCCCAATGCAACCGCTTCTGTGCGGGGAACAAGTTTTGAATTTGACACCCGCAACATTCATGTACATTCCGGAAGCGTCAGTTTTACGGGAAATCACGGCAGGGTAATGCGGGTTAATGCCGGATACAGAAGCCGCATTGAAAGAGACGGCACAGCGGCACACCCCCTGGATACAAAAGCTGCGGAATTGCAGCCTCCACCGCCGCCGGGCACCGATTCCACTGCAGGGAACACCGGCGATTCATCCTCTTCACCGGGAACATTTTTCATTACCATTGTCTATACCGGCATTTAATTAAAATCGATGAACCGGAAAAATCTCATTATAGGATCTGCTGTTGTTGTTTTTTTCTCGTTGTTATACTCATTTAAAGTTTTTGACGGACTGGGATATCGTGTGTACGATGTACTCCTTAAGGTCAGGGCCGAACGGGAACGCATAAGCGATGTGATTTTTCTTGACGTGGATGATAATGCCATTGCGTATAACGGTGTTTTCCCCTGGCCCCGCTCAATTCCCGCAGACGGTCTTTTACGGCTTAAAGAATACGGCGCCCGCGCAGTCATATTCGATATTGAATTTATTGACCACGGGCCGCTGGGAGTAGATACCAATTATCTAAAAAACGGACTGCCTGCTGATTTTGGCCAGAGTTTTACTGGAATAAACACCAGGGTTTCGCAACTTATCGATTCCATCAGAGCGAATCGGATTCCCTCCGGAGATATTGACCAGTATTCCTGGGATTTATCAGTGCATATTGGCGGCGAGCATGAACGCCTCCTGGCAAGAGCAGAGAATGTTGCACGGGATAATGATAAATACCTCATTGATGCATCGGCGCTTTTCGGTAAAAGCTGGTCATCACTGAACCTTGGCGATAAAATCTTTTCTGAAGAACATGCCGGGCGGCGTTTTTTGGCAGAAGAGCTTTTTTCCTATCCGGTCAATGCGGCGGCAAACGCCAACAAAGGAAACTATAAGGAGATTCTGCCCGCCCTGCGCGACCTTTCCAGAGCGGCGCAAGGTGCGGGTTTTACGAATGTCGAAATCGACAGCGACGGTGTGCGGCGGCGCATAGACCTTGCGCAAAATATCCACGGCCACTGGTATCTGCAGCTTGCCTTTGCCCCCCTTATGCATTATCTGGGAAACCCGGAACTGGATTTGAGCAGGCACAGAATGTTCATCAAAAACGCCATGATGCCTGACGGTGAAACGAGGAACATTTCCATTCCCCTTGACGGCAACGGCAGGATGCTGCTCGACTGGCCCAAAGAAACCTATATTGAAAGCTATGATCATATTTCCTTTGGCAACTTTTCCCTGCTTGATGATATTGAAGCCGAAATGGAATATTTTACCCGGCTTTTTAACAGAGCGGATATTGAGTTTTTTTATCGATTTGATGATTCTTTTGCAAGCATGCATAGAATTGTCAGGCAATTGGAAGGGGTTTTTACCGAGATTCGTGAACTGCGGCATGCTGCATTGGAAAATACATCCGATGAAGATTTCGATGCCTATGTGGATACCCGAAGTCAGAGCCGGCAACTAATGAGGGAAATCATCGATCTGCAGCCCGCGGAAAAAGTACTAATGCTGGCGGAAGCGCTTGCTGAGACAAATCCCGGAATGGCGGAGATGATTTACAATGAAGCTTCCTTCATCGCAACGCTAGCAGAGTATGTGCAGATCAACCTGGATAAATACGAAGAACTCAGCGCGGAAATTGAAGGCAAGGTGCGGGACCGATTCGCCATACTGGGCCGTTCCGATACCGGCACGACCGATATTGGAGTTAACCCATTTCACGGTCAGTATGTCAATGTAGGTACACACGGAGTCGTACTGGACATGATCCTGTCGGATATTTTCCTTGTCCCTGTTGCCAAACAGTGGCGTTTGTTGATTTCTATGGTACTGGTACTGTTGTTTTTTATTGCCAGCGCTAAATTTTTGCCCGTACCCAGATCGGTTTTGGGATTTTCAGTCATCATCGCTTTTATTGCAGCCTCGGCTCTCCTGTTCCGATACACGGGTATTTTTTTCAACCCCCTCATTGCGTGTTTAACCACGGCCAGCGCCGTCATTTTACGGGAAATAGTCTTTTTTGCCGGGTCGGAGCGGGAAAAGCAGTTTATCCGTAAAGCCTTTTCCACCTACCTATCACCCAGTGTGGTGTCCGAGCTTATCGCCGATCCGTCTAAACTAAACCTTGGCGGCGAGAAGCGTGAAATGTCCGTGCTTTTTACCGATCTCAAAGGTTTTTCTACATTCTCAGAAGGCATGGATCCTGCCCTGCTCGTACAAATGCTCAATAAGTACCTCACAGTAATGAGTAATATCATAATGGAAAACCAGGGAACCATCGATAAATTCATTGGCGATGCCATTGTTGCTTTTTTTGGTGCGCCAATTTACCGCGAAGATCATGCGGCGCTGGCTTGCCGCAGCGCTCTTGCCATGCAAAAAGCCGAGGTGGAGTTGAACAAACAATTGCTTGCAGAAGGTATTATCTCTGTACCATTATTTACCCGTATAGGTATTAACACCGGAGAAATGGTTGTGGGGAATATGGGGTCTGAAACTAAATTAAACTATACGGTAATGGGCCATGCGGTAAACCTGTCCTCCCGGCTTGAGGGTGTAAACAAGCAATACCAGACAGACGGTATTTTGATAAGCGAGTATACCCAGGCGCAGGCGGGACCGGGATTCTTCAGCCGAAAACTCGATAAAGTACGGGTTGTCGGTATCAATACCCCGATTCGCCTCTATGAATTATTGTATCTTGAAAGCGAAATGGACGAAACAAAGCGGCAGCAGATAGATGACTGGGAAAAAGCAATCAGCCAACTGGAAAACCGGCAATTTACCAATGCCGCCTTGCTTTTTTCAAAATTGAATCAACAGCGCCCCGATGACAATGTAGCCGGGTTATATGCAAAACGCAGCGAGTCTTATATTCACGACTCTCCGCCGCCTGACTGGGATGGTGTTATCAGCTTAATGGAAAAATAAATATTCTTTTGATATAATAATCGCAGGAGTTTTTTGTGTATAAACCAGTGGACACCAAAGTGAATTTTCCCAAAATGGAAGAGGAAATTCTTGATTTCTGGGAAAAGAACAACATCTTTAAAAAATCCGTTTCCCGGCGGGACGCGCCACCCGGAGGCGGCGAGGCGCAGGAATACGTGTTTTACGACGGTCCGCCCTTTGCTACCGGCCTCCCCCACTTCGGGCATTTTGTCCCCAACACCATCAAGGACATTATCCCCCGCTACCAGGCAATGAAAGGCAAAAAAGTCGAACGCCGTTTTGGCTGGGACTGCCACGGACTGCCCGTAGAAAACCTTATCGAACAGGAACTTAACCTCAATTCCAAAACAGACATAGAACGTTACGGCATAACGCAATTCAACGAAGCCTGCCGCGCTTCGGTTTTACGGTATGTGCAGGAATGGCGGCGTACCATCACCCGGCTTGGCCGCTGGGTAGATTTCGACAATGACTACAAAACAATGGCCCCCGATTACATGGAAACAATCTGGTGGGTAGTAAAATCCCTCCACGACAAAGGCCTGTTATACGAAGGCCACTACATCCTCCCCTACTGTCCCCGCTGCGCTACTGTACTTTCCAACCATGAACTCAACCTCGGCGGTTACAAGGATGTGCATGATCCGGCGATAACAGTTAGATTCAAGGTTGATTCAGGGAACAGGGAACAGGGAACAGGGAACAGGGATCGTTATTCGGAAATCAATGTTACTACCGAGATATATCCCGGTAGTCCGAATACTGAACCCCGATCCCCTTTACCTCCCAATACCTACTTCCTTGCATGGACTACTACTCCGTGGACATTACCTTCAAACCTCGCTCTTGTTTTAGGTCCAGACATCGACTACGTCCTCATCGAAGACCTTACCCCTCACCCCTCACCCCTTACCCCTAGCCACTACATACTTGCAGAAGCCCGCCTTCCCGCTTACTACAAAGACTCTGAGCAGTACCGGATTGTCTGGCGAAAAAAAGGCACGGATCTATTGGGGATTGAGTACGAACCGTTGTTTCCGTACTTTGTTGATACAGCTACGGAAAATGCGTTTAAGACGTATCCTGGGGATTATGTTACCACGAATGACGGAACGGGAATCGTTCATACCGCGCCGGGGTTTGGCGAGGACGATGCGCGAGTACTCAAAAAAACCGGCATTCCGGTGATCTGTCCTGTTGATGCCGAGTGTAAATTTACCGAAGAGGTTGTTGATTTCGCGGGGTTGTTTGTCAAGGATGCAGACAAAGGCATTATTGATAAGCTCAAGACCGAAGGCAAATTGTTCAAACGGGATCAGCTTCTCCATCCCTACCCCCACTGCTGGCGCTGCGGGCAGGCGCTCATTTATCGCGCTATTGGCTCGTGGTTTGTCAATGTAGAAAAAATTAAAGGCGATATGCTGAAAGCAAACAGTGAAGTGTACTGGGTACCGGAACACATCAAGGATGGCAGGTTTGGCAAATGGCTGGAAGGTGCGCGGGATTGGGCCATCAGCCGTAACCGTTACTGGGGCAACCCCCTGCCCATCTGGCGCTGCGGCGATTGCGAAAAAATAATCTGTGTCGGCAGCCGCAAGGAATTGGAAGAACTGTCCGGCGTATACCCTGAAGACCTCCATAAACATTTTGTTGACGATATTGTTATTCCATGCACATGCGGAAAAGAAATGCGGCGAATCCCCGAAGTGCTTGACTGCTGGTTTGAATCGGGTGCCATGCCGTATGCGCAAAGCCATTATCCTTTTGAAAATAAAGAATTTTTTGAAAACCACTTCCCTGCCGACTTTATCAGCGAAGGGCTCGATCAAACGAGGGGCTGGTTCTACACTCTCACCGTACTGGCGGCGGCATTGTTCAAAAAACCGGCATTTAAAAACTGTGTGGTTAACGGTCTTGTCCTTGCCGCAGACGGCAAGAAGATGAGTAAAAGCCTGCGCAACTACACCGACCCGATGGAAGTAATTAATACATTCGGTGCGGACACCCTGCGGCTTTTTTTGGTACACTCCGCAGTGGTAAAGGCGGACGACCTTCGCTTTAGTGACGAAGGGGTGCGCGAAGTGATGAAAAGCATCATCATCCCGCTGTGGAACGCATACATTTTCTTTGTTACTTATGCCACCATTGACGGCATATATCCCGACGGCGCACCCGATCGTCCCAGCAGTCCTTTGGACCAATGGATTCTGTCAGAAGCGGAACACTTGACGGAAAAAGCAGGCAATGCGCTTGATGCTTATGATTTATCCCGCGCCGTTGACCCGATTGTGGAATTCATCAATCAATTAAACAACTGGTACATTCGCCGCTCCCGCCGCCGTTTCTGGCGGGCGGTAAGCAAAGACGGTTATGAACAGGATACCGACAAAACCGAAGCCTACGGCACATTGTACGATGTGCTCAAAAAAATTATCACCATTGCCGCGCCATTCATGCCGTTCACCACCGATGCAATTTGGCAGAACCTTCGCAAGGCCGCAGACCCCGAATCGGTGCATCTGGCTGATTTCCCGGTACCAAAAGAAGAACGCCGCGACCGTTCGCTGGAGTTCCGCATGGCGGCAGTACAGCAGGCGGTATCAATGGGCCGCGCGCTTCGATCACAGTACAATATTAAAGTACGCCAGCCTCTGAGGGAGGCAGAACTCGTTACGCGTAACCCTGATGAAAAAAAAGCGCTCCTTGAAATGGCTGATATAATCCGCGAGGAACTCAATGTAAAAGAAGTGATCTTCAAAGATAACGAAGAAGACCTGGTTGAGTATGAAGTTAAAGCCAATTTCCGCATACTGGGTAAAGAACTGGGCAAAGACATGAAAACCGCTGCCGCTAAAATCGAAGCATTGGATCAAAAAGAAATTCAGGGGCTGCTTGCAGGAGCTTCGCTCTCGCTTGACATACCATCTTATGACGGCAGTTTACGCACATTTGAAATAACCGCCGATAAACTTGACGTCAGGCGCAACGAAAAGGCAAATTTGCGGATATTGAACGAAGGAACCCTTACTGTCGGCCTGGATACGGAAATTACCCGCGACCTTTCCCGGGAAGGCGACATACGCGACTTAATCCGCGGTGTGCAGAACAACCGCAAAGAAATTGGTCTGTCGGTTACCGACAGAATCAAACTGACTGTATACGGCTCTGATGCATTACATGAAGCGTGGAACGAACTTGGCAGCACTGTAGCCTCGGAGACTCTCGCCCCAGAAACTGCCTGGGCAAAGACCGAAGGCCAAATCCCCATGGAAGCCGGTGATGACACGTGGTTTGTGAAGATAGAGAAATTCAGGGATCAGGAGGATTGATTTGGAAGATTATATTGATTCAAGGAAGTTAAGAGTAATATCAAATCTTGGATACCGCTCTCATATTCAAATTTTTAAACACAAACTCCCATACTCCGGTCCCCGATCCCCGGTCCCTGGTCCCCGGTCCCTCCTCATTTTTATCTTTTACCTTTTATTTTTTACCTTCCTCCTCTCCTGCAGTACCGCGCCAACGGTGACTGACACCGAGCAGTATATTCCTCTGGAACCGGGAGCTTTTGCCTATATTTTCGCTGATGTAAGAAATTCAAAGCCTATCCTGGATCAGTTGAATTCTCCCTTATTAACCGACCGGCAAGTCGTGAAAATGGTTAACAGGACTCATAGCGCAATTATTGCTGTTACCCCCCAGGAAAGTCCGCAAGAAGGCGATCAGCAAGTGATGCCGCACATCCAGTTGGCAGCGCAGGGTAATTATCCCGCTTTTGGGGCAAGAATGGCCCTGGGATCAAACAGAAATTTTAAAAAACAGCGCTCACCGCAATCAGGTTCAGTATATTGGTATTCGGCAATGAGCATGCTGTCGATAGCACTCAATTCAAGGGAAATATTTGCTATAACTTCCATAGGCGAGTCTCCTGTCGATCCTTTCCCCGGTAATCAGAGAACAGAAATGCCTGAAGGGTTGCCTGAATTCCGCAGAGGCGCTGTCCTTTCCTGCTGGCTTGTTGACCCTGGAAATTTCCTTAATCAGAAATTACGGGAAATGGCTATCCCCATTCAAATTCCGGCTGAACAAATATATATCAGCTTATTTTCCATGAACGAACCCCCTGCTTCCGGCAGTGAACAGCAATATACGATTCATATTAAAATACAGGTTGCCGGTGCAACACAGGCACGATCGTTATCGGCACTTTTTAACATTGGGAGGGGATTTATCCCGCAAGGATCCGGCAGTGTTACCGAATCTCCGGATGCTGCATCAATACTGGCTGCCATGCTTTTTTCCAATCCGCCGGAACAGGATGGCAGAAACCTAATCATAAAAACAAATGCATACAGCGGTAGTGAGCTGGCTTTACTTTTTAATTTGTTTTCATTATAGTGAGTTTTATTATGCCAACTTATGGATATGAATGCGATAATTGCAGCCACAACTTTGAAATTTTTCAGGCAATGAGCGATGATCCCCTGAAAAAATGCCCTCAATGCGGAAAAAAAATCCGCAGGCTTATTTCCGGAGGCGCCGGTGTAATTTTCAAAGGTTCCGGTTTTTATGTGACCGACAAGTCCGGCAGTAAAACAGGCACTGTTCCCGGAACTGCAGCAAAACCGGAAAAACCATCAGACACCGCTTGCCCGGCCGCTGCCGCCGGTGGAAATACCTCCGGCGGAGGAGCAAGCCCCTGCAGCAGCTGCCCAAAAAATAAAACAGAGTCTGCGGTTAAAAGCGCTTAGGAAATTCAATTGAGCAAAAAGCCCCGTTTTTTTTGCGATAACTGTAATACCGAAGTTGACAGAAATACAAAAGCCTGTCCGCAGTGTGGAAGGTTTTTTTCATCAATACGCTGTCCGTCGTGCGGTCATTCGGGTGAAGAAAAAACATTCCTTGGCGGATGCCCGTCGTGCGGCTACTCGGCTCCAAAAACAGGCGATTACCGGCTACCGGAAAAAAAAGTTCCCGCAGGCCCCCTCCCCCTGTGGGTATATGTTTTTTCCATCTGCGCTTTTATTGCCGTCATTGCCATTTTAATGTATATACTGGGGCGTTAATCCATCGGATTTGTGGATTTTTTCCCCAAACAACCAAGCAAAACCCAACTTCACGCCATATAATAGATGTAGAAAAAATTACATCATGCCGGCGCTGAAAATAATGCGCCCGCAGCAGGAGGCAAAAATGGATCAGAAGGATCGGATTGAATTCGAGGTAGTAAAGCATTACGGCGTAATCGGAGAAGCGCGGGGAGGCTGGATTAAAGAGCTTAACCTTGTTGCATGGAATGGGAGAGATCCGAAATTTGATGTTCGGGACTGGTCGCCGGATCATGAAAAGATGGGAAAAGGCATTACCCTCAGTCAGGAAGAGGCGGCTAAACTGGCGGAAATGCTGAAAAAAGCGTTAACGTAAAGTACCGGAAACGGGAAGGCCCGGTAAGGCAGCATGAATCAGCGAATCTGCTCAATACGTCTGCGCAGGGTGTTTTCATTAATCATCCCTCGATCTATAGCAGAGACATTACCATCTTTGTTTATAAACAATGTGGTAGGGATAGCACGAATCCCGTAAGCTCTTGAGCCTTCCCGTCCGGTATCAAAAAAAACAGGGAAAGAAAAACCATTGCCTGTAATAAATCTTTTTGCAATTTCAACGGTCTCCCGCTGACCATCAACTAAATTGACCATGAGGAAATGTACTTCACTGCCTAATTCCCGGTACACCCTGTTAAAATCCGGCATTTCTTCAACGCAGGGAGGACACCAGCTTGCCCAAAAATTGACTACAACAGGTTTACCTGAAAAATCTGACAGCTTCACCATGTTTCCATCCCAGTCTGTCATGCTGAAATCCGGCGCTTTTTGTTCCTGCCTATTGGCATTTCGTTCCTCAGCCAATGCGATGGGGTTGAATGATTCTCCCTTTTCGTTAAATGCGGAATACGCAAAATACGCAACGCCAATCAACAGGGCTAACCCTGCAATACCCAGTACGATTTTCAATTTTTGTGTCATAAATCCTCCTGTATTATCAAACTAATGAAAGAAATTTTCCCATCAATCCGGCTGCCATGAGTACCCCCATTATCACCAGTACTATGCCGGATACTATATTTATCACCCGGTAATGACGTTTGATAAAATCAAAAGCTACTTTCAGCCGGTCAATTAATACAGCGCTTACTACAAATGGTATACCAAGACCGAGCGAATAGACAAGCAGCATGACAATACCGCTGACAATTCCGCCCCGCATTGATGCCTTCCCAAGAGCAGCGCCCAGAAAAGCCCCGACACACGGTGTCCAGGTGATAGAAAAAACAATGCCGAACAGCATAGCAGAAAAAAACCGCAAATTTTTTACTTTTGCGGTTATACCGCCGCTTCTATTGAATAAACCAATTTTAATAATACCAATAAAATTCAACCCTAAAAAAACAACAATCAGCCCGGTTACAATGTTTACCACTGTTGTATGGTTCACCAGCAGCAAACCAACTGTCCCGGCAAACGCGCCAAGAATGACAAACACAATAGTAAAACCAAGCACAAACCCTAAGACATTTATTACCGCCCTTCGTTTACCCGCAAGGGATACCTGGCCCTGATGTTCCCCGGCTGAGGGAACTGATTGTTCCGCAGCAAAAAATGAAATGTATATTGGCAGCATGGGAAGCAAACAGGGGGAGATAAAAGTAATTATTCCTTCGAGAAATAACAATACATACTGCATCACAATATTTAATTTTATCAGAATTATTGAGAAAAAACAGGGTTTTTCTGCTAAAGTCCTTTTGCTAAATGCCGATATTATAATTACAGGGAGGGAATTCCTCCACAGTTTAATAGACGGTGCGCGTAGGGTTTCCCCCACAACGTCCAGGCGCACTGTCTTTTTTTTGCCTACCCCCATTAATCGCAGTATAAAACTGGTTAAACAGCAATGTAATGCCCCTTTTTAAGTATACTTATGCGGGGCCTGTCAGCGGTCAAACGCACCGCTTGCGCGGCACGTTTACCACTGACACCCGCCTAATCATGCTTTAAGGGGGGCATTACATTGCTGCCTTATTCAATGACCATTGATGGGGGGTGCATTATGATGGGTTAAGAGGGCGAGGGGCGGAGGGGGGGGACGCTTACCGTTCCAGTTTGCGGTACACATACCGGTGGGGGCTGTCCGCCGCCGAGCCGAGCCGTTCCCGCCGCCATTCGGCATATTCTGACCAATTGCCGTCATACCAGACCGTCTCGCCGTCTTCAAACGCTAAAATGTGGGTGGCAATCCGGTCGAGGAACCAGCGGTCATGGCTAATCACGAGGCTCACTCCGGCAAAATTATCCAGGGCTTCCTCAAGCGCCCGCAGGGTGTTGACATCAAGATCGTTCGTTGGCTCGTCCAGCAGCAGCACGTTTGCCCCTTCCTTGAGCATCATTGCCAAATTGAGGCGGTTGCGCTCGCCGCCGGAAAGTACACCGACTTTTTTTTGCTGGTCGCCGCCGGAAAAATTGTACCAGGCGCAGTACGCGCGGGAGTTCACTTCTCTGGCGCCCGGCGCGGAGCCAAGCCGTATCATGTCAAGACCGCCGGAAAGCTGTTCCCATACGCTTTTTTCGCCGTCCAGCACGGCTCGCATCTGATCGGCATAACCGAGTTTAACACTGTCCCCCAAGCGCAGTTCGCCGGAATCGGGCTGTTCACTGCCGGTAATTATCCTGAACAGTGTGGTTTTTCCCGCACCGTTCGGTCCGATAATGCCCACGCAAGCGCCGGGCGGTACGGTAAAGTTCATATTGTCAAACAGCAGCCGTGCGCCGCCGCTTTGCAGGGGATACGATTTTGCAAGCCCGTTCGCTTCTATTACCAGTTTGCCCAAGTGCGGCCCTGCCGGAATAATAATTTTACTGCTTTGCGCCGCTTTGTTTGACCGTTCACGTTCGTCATCCTGATAGAGTTTTTCGTAATTCGTAATGCGGGCCTTGCTTTTGGCATGACGGCCTTTGGGACTCATCCGTATCCACTCAAGCTCGCGCTGGAGGGTTTTACGCCGGTCGCTTTCGCCTTTTTCTTCCTGGGCCAGACGCTGTTCTTTTTGCTCAAGCCAGCCGGAATAGTTTCCTTTCCAGGGAATGCCCTCGCCGCGATCCAGTTCGAGAATCCATCCGGCAACATTGTCCAGGAAATACCGGTCATGGGTAACGGCAATGATCGTTCCCGCATAGTCCCGCAGGTGCCGCTCCAACCAAGCGACTGTTTCTGCATCAAGGTGGTTTGTCGGCTCATCCAGCAGGAGGATGTCCGGTTTTTGCAGCAGGAGTCTGCACAGCGCCACCCGCCGCCGTTCTCCGCCGGAAAGGTGATCAACTAACTCATCGCCGGGCGGACAGCGCAGCGCTTCCATCGCCAGTTCCAGGCGGCTGTCAAGGTTCCAGCCGTCGGCTGCTTCAATTTTCTCCTGCAGCTCCGCCTGCCTGGATCCGAGTTTATCATAATCGGCATCAGGCTCGCCAAATGCCTCACTTACCTGATCAAACTCCGCAAGCAGGGCCACGAGTTCCGCCGCTCCCTCAGACACAATTTCCTTAACGGTCTTACCCGCCTCCAACTGAGGCTCCTGCTCAAGATACCCGATGGTATAACCGGGACTGACAGAGGTTTCTCCGATAAATTCAGTATCGACACCGGCAAGAATATTGAGCAGGCTCGACTTCCCCGATCCATTCAGTCCGATAACGCCTATCTTAGCCCCGTAAAAATATGAAAGATTAATGTCTTTGAGCACTTGTTTCGTCCCGTGTTTTTTCCCGACACGGTACATCGAATAAATTATTTTTTTGTCGTCAACTGTTGGCATAAAGGTAGTATACAGTTAAAAGGTAAAAGGTAAAAGTGTTTTTGCGCCCGGCAGGATTCGCCTTTCGTTCGGCAACCTCCTGTTGCCTCACTCCAGGCCGTCTTTTTTGCTAAATCGCCATCCTTGGCGATTTACCTGTTTAGTAGCTGCGAGTCTCGCCACTAAACAGGCCGCAAAAAAGTTTCGAATCCTGCTTCTGTTTCAGTTTTAGTAATTAGTTTTGCGCCCGGCAGGATTCGAACCTGCTACCTATGGATTCGAAGTCCATTACTCTATCCAGATGAGCTACAGGCGCATTATATGCACTCCGTTAGGAGTGTGGATGAAAAACGTCAGCACCGCCTAGCCCCAGTAAATGCAACAGTATGCCACTAAAGGCGCGAGGGCTTTCGCTGCGGGAGCAGTAATATTATACCGCCTAGCCCCGGTAAATTCAACTCTGCTTATGACGTTTCAGTCAGATTACCTAAACAGGGCTTCCAGTCTTCTCTGACCGTCAGCCAATACATCATCAACGGATCTGTTTGTTGTAATCATTTCCTGTACACCGGTCATGATGATCTCCGCATATTCTGCGTAATCAGGACATGTGGGCATTGGAACACTGGAGGGAACCACGTCACTGACAAAAGACTCGATGAATTCGCTCCTCTGAAGGGCCGGAGATTTTGAGATGGCGCTCATGGTAACCGGTGTAAAGCCATTTTCACCGATATAAGAATCAAGAGCAACCTGACTCCCAACGAGGAATTCTATAAATTTGGCTGCCGCTTCTTTGTTCGGTGACCTCTCAAAAATTACGAGTGTATGCGCCGATGCGGGAGACCTGAATACTCCGTCCCTTCCTGCGGGTAATGCAGCCCGCCGCCAGGGTTATTTACAGAATCGTAGGAATCATCCAGGGTGCCGTCACCGCCCCGTATTTTGTACAGCAGGTCAAAATTAAAAAGGTTGGCAATCCTGGAGCCTCGTACCGCCACACCGAAGTTAACCCGTTCCTGGGCCAATTCAGTGGAACCATCATTGATCGGGAAGTTAGTATTGAAATCCATGGCCAGATCAACCGTTATGGGGATATCAAAGAAATGGTCCAGCATCTTAAGTGATGCAACGGCAGTGAAGAAGTCACGTATCATCGTCGGGTTTGCCGGGTCATTTTTGTATCTGAAAGCATTTTGCGCGGAATTGAAAATAAAGGCATTGTTGCTGGGTACCAGTACGCCGAAGCCGTCAACATGGTTTACGCTGACCAGGCCCTGAACCGGGGCGGTGGGATCGGGTGTAAGCATGCTCCAGTCGGTAAAGTCCCGGTACTCGGAAACTGCGCGTGGGTCCTCTGTACTGCCAACCCGTAATCCGAATGTTGAATGATCAAACCCTATCGTGAAATCCGGAAAATTTACTGCATCAAACGTCCTGTTAAGGGACCACCATCCCCCGTTTAATCTGTTCAAAAGGATGTCCCTCAGATGAACGGTAAAAGAGGCGAACATAATCCCCCTGGAATAGTTAATGTTAATATGCATGTCACTGAGGTAATTAATGTATTCCCTGAAATCCTCTGTATTCAGGGCGGAAGATACTCTTGGCGCAAAAAAGCTGTATCCGCCTGACGGTATGTAATAACCTTGATTACCGTTACTCTCAGGTATAAGCCACATGGCATCCAGCCTGTTTGTTCCGATGTTCGGCACTACATAACCCTGATCATCAATCATGGTTTTCTGCGCAGCCATACCTGTTGGTATTATACTGCTGAACATATAACTGTTTACCTCAGTGTGAAATCCGAACGTGAGTTGTGCAAATGCCCCGGTTACAGCAAAAACGCTGACAAGAAAACAAACAATGATTCTTTTCATACAAACTCCTTAAATTACCTTGTTTTTGGGCAAGTTCCCCTATTCCCGGCAAAACCGGATAAAAACTTCAGGCTCCCGAACACGAGTTCCGGAAGCTTTCAGGTTTCATTTCATATATACCCCCGCTATTAGCGGGTTTTTAACCACAACATTACAATTGTTTATCACACTTGTCAAGTACAACTTAAAGATTATTTGGATTTTTTTTTCAGAAAGTAAATAATGCAGGACAGGGCAGGTATGGGGTAATAAGGTATAATAATCCATATTAATCATTATACATGATTATCATGAAAAAACCATTTTGTCAAGTACAAATTTTAATATTTTTTTTCTGTAAGTAAGTAATAAGGACACGACAAAAACAGAAAAAGTGTCAAAATATCATACATACCATTTCGATGAGAACTGTTATAACTACAGGGAGTCGTCACCCAAACATTTTTTGCTTCAGATCAAGGTAGTACAGGTAGTCTTCCGGTTTGACATTCGGCGGGCAGCGGTGGTCGCAGAAGGGGATGAAACCGCCCTGGGCCACATATTTTTCCAGAGACTCAAGGTACGCTTTAATGGCCTGCGGGCCTTTTCCCAGTTCCATCTTGTCTACGCCGCCCATTATACGCAGTTGTCCTTGATATTGATCGAGCAGCGCGCCGGGATGGGTGCAGCTGTTTACTTCAAAGGGGAACAGGCAGTTTATGCCGCCTTCAAGAAAATACGGGAGTATGTGCCGCACGTCTCCGTCGCAGTCCGTGTACCAGATATCAATGCCGTGGGCTTTGAGCTTTTTATCGATCCGTTTGTAACGGGGCATGACAACATTCTTAAAAAAATCAACGGTAACAATGGGACCACTTTTAAAGCAAATATCTTCCCAGCCGGACGCATAATCAAATGTAAAATGCGGCAGAAGCTGGTCGAGCGAATACTCAATAAGCTGACAGACCGTTTCAACCATGTCTTCCAGCATTTCCGGCTCTTCAAAAATCGCGCAGGCAACCCCTTCAAATGTGAGGATGTCCCGGATTTTGCCAATCATGGATCCGCAGTATATCCCCAGGGGAAAATCCCGTTCCGCGCACGGAGGCAGCCTTTTTTTGATCGCCTCAATGTCCAGCTTTCTGTCAGGATGGTTTATGTTAAAATGTTTTTCCTTGTATTCTGCCCAGTCTTCGGGAGTAACAATGGCAGGTTTAATAAAATGGGGGATGGAACTGCCCCCGCCTTCCAGCGGCACTTCCGCCAGCAATCCTTCTTCGTTGATAATGATCTGCGTTTTATCCTTGACTTCAATAACCCGGCGTTCAATGGGGGGGTGCATAAAAGTGTGGCCGCCTATATCCTGTATACGATCAAACGAGAAAAAAATGTCTGCTTCGGCATTATTCGTAATACCGTTATCCCGGAAAATATCCCACTGGGAAAAATTTTCTTTCCAGTAGCCGAATTCCATATTGAAGCACCTGTCCACACTCTGATAATGCATCTGCCGGTTAAAACGTTCCCGGTCCGTCATTGATGAGTTCCATTTTTGCCTGATTGGAATAATAGCCATGATACACCTTCTTACATTGAGATTGATTTTACAGACTATATGCAAAGAATATATATTTTGTCAAGGGCATGTTTTACGCATGTCAACGACCAGTAGAAATGTCACCTATTTCCGTTCAGTAGAAATGTCACATAGGTTAGGCAGCCTTCTGGGTTTCTAGGTCTTGTATATTTGTTATCTCCTTAACAAGG